>Ga0315281_10000043_pt1 | contig 143477 bp, 146 predicted proteins | sample YL17G07_0_MG_FD_204540 | JGI IMG/M metagenome (GOLD analysis project Ga0315281, IMG submission 204540) | Sediment microbial communities from Yellowstone Lake, YNP, Wyoming, USA - YL17G07_0 | ecosystem: Environmental > Aquatic > Freshwater > Lake > Sediment | place: USA: Wyoming | collected...
TACCTTCTTCATGGCGGTTCCTCCTGTCCTCGCGGACTTGGTTTGCGCCCCGCACGCTCCCAATGGGAACGGACGAGGCGGGAGGACCGCCGTTCAAAGTTCTACGAGATCTCGGACAACCTCCCGCTGGGAGCTAATGCGTCGAGCAGCACCATCTCAACGCACAGCTCATCGAGCCCTCTGGTGACATTTACGGATACTGGGCCAAGCAGCGCGTCTCACGTCAAGGTGGTGGGAGGTCGAGCTGCCGACAGATCGCACGAACGAGACCCGGGCCGATCTCGGAGTGGCGCGGCACGGCTGTCGCTCTCGCACCGTCCTCGGAACGCCACTTTGTATGTCTCGCACCCTCGGCGACCTACCGCGCGCCGTGCGCCCGGAGGTGTCGCTCCAGGTCCCTGAGCTTCACACCGTCAGGGTCAGCTCGAGCGGCTCGCTGCGTCCATCAGCGACCCGTGGGTCGTGGTCGTCCGGGGTCAGCATCAAGCGAAGCGCGTCGATGAGGTTCTCGCGCGCCTCCTCCCGCGTTCGACCCTGACTCATCGCACCGGGAACCTCTATTACACGGGCGACGATCCACCCTTCTTCGTCGGGTTCCTCAAACGTCATCGTCAATCGAAGCGGATCGACCATAGCCACAGGATAGCGCTACACATCGGCCGCTAACACTGTCCCTTCGGGTGACTGTCACGTCGTCACGCTCGCTGCCGGCGAATCAGCTCCGTCAGTCCGGGAACGACGTCGCAGACGTCTCCGATCACTCCGAGGTCGCAGAACCGGAAGATCGGAGCGTTGGGATCGGTGTTGATCGCGACGATCGTGCCCGACCGGTCCATGCCCACCTTGTGTTGGATCGCACCCGCGACGCCGCAGGCGATGTAGAGCTTCGGCCGGACCCTCTTGCCGGTCTGCCCGACCTGCATGGATTGCGGGCACCACCCCATGTCGACGAGCGGCATCGTCGCCGCGACCGCACCGTCGAGCACGGCCGCGAGCTCGTCGAGGAGCGCGAGGTTCTCAGGACGACCGATCCCGCGACCGCCGGCGACGATCACCACCGCATCCTCGATCGACTGCTCCTCGCCCTGCACGTCCCTGTGCTCGACGACGACGGCTTGCGTCGACCAGTCCTCGAACGAGACCTCGACGTTCTCGACCGTCGCCTCGTCCGCACGGCGCTGCGGCTCGAACGTCCCCGGCCGGATGAGCGCGAGCTGCGGCTTGCGCTTCCAGGCGACCTCCACCGAGACCGAGTCGTCGAGCGCAAGTCGCGTGCCGACGAGCGCTCCGTCTCGCCGCTCGAGCTCGACGAGGTCCCAGTTCAGACCGGTCTCGAGCCGCGCAGCCAGTCCCGCCGCGATGTCCGCCGTGAGCGTGGACGTCGCGAACAGGAGCGACTCGAACCCGCGCTCCCCGTGGAGCCGGGCGAGGACGTCGACGCGCGGCTGCGGCACCTGATCCGAGAGCGCGGGATGCTCGGCGACGTACACGCGCGCAGCACCGAACTCTCGCAGGCGCGCGGCGCTGCCCGCCACCGCCGACCCGCAGAGGACGGCCCCGACCTCCCCGCCGAGATCGACGGCCTTCGAGAGGACCCCGAGCGAATCGGCCGTCGGCTCGCCCCCGTCGTCCTCGACGTAGACGAGCGTCTCCGTCACAGCAGGCCTCTCTCCCCCAGATAGGCGAGCACCTGCTCGGCGGCGGTGCCGTCGTCGTTGCGGATCAGGTGCGCCTCGGCTCTGGGCGGCGGGTCACGGATCGCGTTCACGTCCGTCCCCGCGCCGGCGTGTCCCGCTTGCTCGGGAGCAATGCCGAGATCTGCGAGCGACAGCACGTCGACGGGCTTCGTCTTCGCGGCGATCGTCCCCCGTGCGGCCGCGTAGCGCGGCTGGTTGATGGAGGTCACGACGCTGATCACGCAGGGGAGCGGCGCCTCGATCACGTCGTGGCCCTTCTCCGTCTTCCGCTCGACCCTCACGCGTCCGGCGACCGCCTCGACGCGCGCGGCCTGCGAGACGACCGGCACGTGCAGGCGTTCGGCCACGGCCGCCGACAGCACCGCGCCGTTCGAGTCTTCTCCCTGCGGGCCGAAGAGGACCAGATCGGGAGCCTCGCGTTCGAGGGCCCGCGCGAGCACGCGACCGGTGACGAGAAGATCCGATCCGCGCAGCGCGTCGTCCGCAACCAGCAGGACCCGATCGGCTCCCATCGCGAGCGCGGCTCTCAGCGCGTCGCCTGCCATGGCAGGCGCCATCGACACGACGACGACCTCGCCTTCGCCGGCCGCCTCCTTCAGCCGCAGCGCCTCCTCGACGGCGTGCCTGTCGAACGGGCTCAGGAGCGCGCGGTCTCCTCGTGCGAGTCGGAGGGTCTCCGGATCGATCCTGTGGTTGCCCTTCAGCCAGATCGGCTCCTCGGAGATCACCTTGACGCAGACGGCGATCTTCAAGCAGGCGCCCGCGGCTCGGCCGACATCACCGACATCACCTAAGAGGCGAGCGGCTCGTCCGGTCGGGCAGCGGCCTCTGTCGCGGCGTGAGCGCCGGCGAAACGGCCGAAGGTCAGCGCGCGCAGCACCGAGGTGCCGACCGGATACTCGTGGTAGAAGACGCCGGTGACCTCGCCGGCCGCGTACAGGCGCGGGATCACGCGTCCACCGGGCGTCACGACACGCGCCTCGGCGTCGGTGCGGATCCCGCCGAACGTGAACGTGATGGCGCTGGTCAGCGGGTAGCCGAAGTACGGCGGCGAATCGATGGGAAACGCCCAGTTGCTCTTCGGCACGTCGAGGCCGACGGTCGCCTTGCCGTCCTTCTTGGTGGGATCGAACTCCGCGTCGCCCGTCGCCGCGTTGAACTCGGCGACCGTCGCCTCGAGCCGCGCCGGGTCGAGGCCCAGCTTCTCCGCCTGGTCGCCGATGAAGGCCGCCTTCTGGTCCTGGTTGCGCCAGATCTCGAGACCCAGCGACTCGAAGCCGGCCTCGAAGGTCCGCTTCCCCTCGTCGAAGAATCGCTCCGCGTGCTGGTTGACCACGATCCCGTACGGGGCCCCGAAGACGACCGCGTCGGGTTGGCTCGTGCGCGGGTCGACCGGCTCGGTGTGGACCATGTCGAACTGCCCGGCCGTGTCCGCGCCGACCGCCATGGCCATCCGGATCCCCTCGCCGCGGTTGTTGCCGATCCCCGGCGCGATGAGCGGGAGGTCGCATGCCCGCGGCCCGACGTACTGCGTGAGCATCTCCTTGTTGCCCTCGAAGCCGCCGGAGGCGATCACCACGGCCGACGCGTCGAGGGTGCGCAACAACCCGTCGCGCCCGCGGACGCGCACGCCGGCGACGCGGCCGTCGTCGTCGACGGCCAGGTCGACCGCCTCGGTCTCGTAGAGGATCTCGGCGCCGTCGTACTCCTCGATCGCCGCCGCCAGCTTGTCGAGGATCTCCTTGCCGCCGCCCTTCGGCGCGGTCTCCCGGCCCGCGGCGAGCTCCGACGCGAGACCCAGGGGGCCGGTCTGGAGCTCGACGCCGCGCTCCCTGAGCAGGAGGATCGTGGTCGGCGCCTCGCGCTCGAGGGCCCGGCAGTACTCGGCGTCGGCGTCGGGATGCGAGGCCAGCACGACCTCGGCGAACGTGGGATCGAGGATGCCGTCGTCGTCGACCCGGAGCCGCGCGCTCGTCCAGCGGGTGGCGCCGCCACGGTCGCCCTGGGCCGCGCGCTCCAGCACGGCGATCCGTGCGGGCCGGCCCTGCTCGGACGCCGCGTCCGCGTACCCGAGCGCTGCCGACAGCCCCGCCGCTCCACAGCCGATCACCACGATGTCGTATGTCGACTCGTTGCTCATGCGTCCTCTCGGAGCTCGTCGATGCGCCACCGCCGACCGGCGTCCGGGTGAGCCTACGCCCGCAGGGCGCGTCAGAGCAGCGCGTTGACGGCGCGGATCAGGCCGACGGTCGGCAGCGGCGGGTTGAGCGCCACGTAGCGCGGCGTCCAGCTCGTCGGCTGGAACTTGTCGAGGTACGTCGTGAGCGCCCGGAAGTGGTAGCGGGAGTCGAAGAACGAGACCGCGGGCGCGGCAGCGCGAAAGAGGATGCGCGCGCGGCCGTCGAGTTGCGCCTCCGAGCCGCGCAGCGGGGCGACGTCCATCCAGGCGCGCTCGGCTCCGTCGGCTGCGAGGGCGCGCAGCGCCTCGACGACGACGGCCTCGGTCGCGCCCATCGGCGCATCGGGCCGGCGGATCAGGTCCTCCAGGAACCAGCCGTTCGCAGCAGGGACGGGCGCGCAGGCGAGCAGCGCGTCCACCCGCCCGTCGCAGAGCGCAAGGAAGAGCCGCTTCTCTCGTGCAAGGGTCAGCGGCGAGGCGCGCAGGAACGAGCGTGCGGGAGGGCGGCCGAGGCCCCGCTCCCAGGCTGCCAACGCGTCGAGCACGAGCCCCTCGTCGGCCGGCTCGTACGGACGCACCCGCACGCCGGCGCGGTTCGCCTTGTTGAGGCACCAGCGGAGCCGCTTGCCCGGGTCGCCGCGCGGCGGTTGCCACTCGTCGAGCGCGAAGTACGGCTGCTCGCCGATCTTGAGCACCCCGTACCCACGATCGAGCGCATGCGCAGCCGTCTCTGCACCGACGAGGAGAAGGCAGATGCGCATCCTGCGGGCGCGCAGGACGGCCGTTGCCTCGTCGAGGAGCGTGTCCGACGCGGTCTGCGCCGCGAGCGGCTCGCCCCAGACGAGCGCGACTCCCTTGCGCTCGAGGTAGGCGACCGCACCCTCTGCTTCCTCGCCGAAGACGTACTGCCACGGCGCGTCGTAGCGGATGCAGAACGAGAGCGGGTTGCGGCCGAAGCGTGCGAGCAACTCCTCTGCCCGGCCGCGTCCGTCGACGGTCGCTCTCGCACCGTGCACCGGCAGACCATATGCGCGTGGGGACGCTCCCATCGAGAGTCCTTCCGCCCGCGCACGGGTGGCGCGAGCTTCCTGGCTAGCATCGGGCCATGGCCGACACGAGGATGGGGATCGACAGGCGCGCGATGACGGCCCTGTCGGGCGGGCATCTCGCGGTCGACTTCGCGTCGGGGAGCGTGCCGGCGCTGATCCCGTTCATGACCGACCGCTTCCATCTCGGCTATGCCCTTGCGGCGATGCTGCTCCTGGCGGCAACCGTCTCGTCGTCGCTCGTGCAGCCGCTGTTCGGCCTGCTGTCCGACCGCCGTGGAGCGCTCTGGCTGATCCCCGGCGGCACGATGCTCGCGGCCTTCGGAGTGGGCGGTGCGGCGATCGCACCGGTCTATCCGCTCGTGTTGGTGCTCGTGCTCGCCGGCGGCCTCGGCGTCGCGGCGTTCCATCCCGAGGGCGCGAAGTTCGCCTCCTACGCGAGCGGTCGCAAGCGTGCGAGCGGCATGTCCTACTTCAACAGCGGCGGCAACGCAGGCTACGCGCTCGGGGCGTTCGCCACCGGGCAGCTCGTCGTCTGGCTCGGGCTCGTCGGCGGGCTCCTGGCGATGGTCCCCGTGCTGCTCGTGTCGCTCGGGCTCGCACGGGTGGTGCCGCGCCTCTCGGAGCTCAGGCCCGAGACGGACGTCACCGCCTACCACCGCGGCGACGACCGGCGGAGAGCGATGGCGCTGCTGAGCGCCGTGATCGCCATGCGCAGCGTCGCCTGGTTCACCTTGCTCGCGTTCGTGCCCCTCTGGCTCGTCTCGCTCGGACATTCGAGGGCGGCCGGAAGCCGGCTGCTGTTCCTGATGCTGCTGGCAGGCGCAGTGGGGACGTTGCTGCTCGGCCCGGTCGCGGACCGGATCGGGCTCCGGCCCACACTCGTCGTCACGCAGGCGCTCATCGCGCCCCTGATCCTCGTATTCGTCTACGTCGGCGGCGTCCCCGGCGTGCTCGCGCTCATGCTCGTCGGCGTCTGCGTCGTCGGCACCTTCGGAGTGACGATGGTGCTGAGCCAGCTCTACCTGCCACGACACGTCGGCATGGCGTCCGGCCTCTCGGTCGGGTTGGCGATGGGCATCGGGGGCGTGGCCGCCGTCGTGCTCGGCGCCGTCGCCGACGCGGTCGACCTGAAGACGGCGCTCACGATCTGCGCGGTCGCGCCCGCGCTCGGCGTCGTCTTCTGCCTCCGGCTACCCGCGCCGGCGAAGCGGGCTCAGATCAGCGTCGATCCTGGTCCCGGCGCGGTGCTCCCGACCGACTGAGCGGAGCCCCTCGTGCCGGCCTCAGCGGCGGCGCGGCTCATGCATGTTTCAGCTCGACGTTGAGCATGTGGATCTCCGAGCTGTCGACGTTCTCGACGGTGTGAGGAGGCATCGCCGCCATCAAGATGGTGGCGCCGATCTCGGGGAGCGTGTCGGTCGCCCGCGTGTCGCTGAGAACTCCCCCCTCGTGGTCGCGGCGCACGAAGTGGGCGCTCGCGAGGACGTAGAGGACGCTCGGCCAGCGATGCGTGTGCACGGGCACCGTCTCCCCCGGGCCGATCCGGGTGTCCAGCACCCGCACGTCGTCGTTCTCGAGCAGGAGACGGTGGAACGCAGACGCAGCCACGAGCGCGTCGAGCGACTCGGGCCACTCCCACATCTCCGCCTCTGCGTCTCCCACGGTGACTCGAGCCTACCCGGCCGACGTCGAGCGCGTGATCGAGAAGACCGGCCACACCGGCGCTCTGGCCGAGCGCTCCAATCCGCGGTCCCGCAGAGAGCCGCTGACCTGCGCACGTAGGGGCCGGATCCCACTAGGCGCGGACGCGCCCGCCCGCCGGGTCGACCAGCGGCTCGGCGCGCACCTCCGCCGGCACCCACTCGCCGAAGATGTCGACCTCGACCTTCGTCCCGCGGTCGGCGTACTCGACCGGGACGTACGCGAAGGCGATGCTCGCGTGCACGGCGTAGCCGTAGCCGCCGCTCGTGACCCGGCCCACCGTGTCGCCGCCGGCGGCGCGCACCGGCTCCGAGCCGAGCGCGATCGCGCGCGGATCGGCGAGCACGAGGCAGACGAGCTTCTGCGCGGGCTCCGGGTCGAGCGCGTCGCTGCCGATGAAGTCGCCCTTGTCGCGCTTCACGGCGAAGCCGAGCCCGGCCTCGTACGGCGTCGTCTCGGAGTTGAGGTCGCTCCCCCACGCCCGGTAGCCCTTCTCGAGCCGCAGCGCGTCGATCGCGCGATAGCCGCCGGGGACGAGCCCGTGCGGCGCGCCCGCGGCCACGATCGCGTCCCACAGCCGGGCGCCGTACTCCGTCGGGCAGTAGAGCTCCCACCCGAGCTCGCCGACGTACGTCACGCGCGACGCCAGCACGGGAACCGAGCCGACCGCGAGCTCGCGGGCGCTCATGTACGGAAAGTCGAGCGGCGTCTTCGTCAGCGGCTGCAACACGTCGCGGGCGCGCGGCCCCCACAGGCAGAGGCACGCATACGCCGACGTGACGTCGTTCACGTACACCGACCCGTCGTGCGGCGCGTGCCTCTCGATCCACGCACGGTCGTGGTTGCCGAACGCCGTGCCGGTCACGAGCAAGAACCGGTCTTCCCCGCGCCGCAGCACCGAGAGGTCGGCCTCGATGCCGCCGCGCGCGTTCAGCAGCTGCGTGTAGACGAGCGTGCCGACCGGGCGGTCGATCTTGTTCGCACACAGCCGCTCCAGGAGCTCGAGCGCCCCGGAGCCGAGCACGTCGAGCTTCGAGAAGCTCGACTGGTCGAACAGCGCCACCGCGTCGCGCGCAGCACACGCCTCCGCGCCGATCGCGGGCGACCAGTTCGCACCCGCCCAGCCGCGCGGGCGCAGCAACTCGTCGCCCGCCGCGGCGTTCGACTCGTACCAGTTGACGCGCTCCCAGCCGCCCTTCTCGCCGAACACCGCGTCCAACTCCTGATGGCGCGCATAGACGGGTGACACGCGCAACGGCCGGCCCGCCCGCTTCTCCTCGCCCGGGTACTTGATGTCGTAGTACTGCGACAGGGCCTCGTACGAGCGCGCGAGCGTGTACTCCTGGCTGCGGTACTGGCGGCCGAAGCGGCGGACGTCGAGCGGCCAGACGTCCCACTCGGGCAGGCCGTCGACGATCCACTCGCCCATCACCTTGCCGATGCCGCCCGCGCCGGCGAGGCCGTGGGCGCAGCCGCCCGTCGCGACCCAGAAGCCGGGCACGTCGGTCTCGCCGAGCAGGAAGTCCGCGTCCGGCGTGAACGCCTCCGGCCCGTTGAAGAACTTCTTCACCTCCGCCGTCTCCATCGCGGGCACGCGGTGGATCGCGTTCGCGAAGAGCTCCTCCATGCGGTCCCACTCCTCCGGCAGCAGCTGCGCCTCGAAGCCGGCGGGAATCCCGTCGAGCGCCCAGGGCGCAGGCTTGCGCTCGTAGCCGCCCATCACGAGACCGCCGACCTCGGTGCGGAAGTAGATGAGATTGTCGGGATCGCGCAGCGTCGGCAGCGGCTCGAGCGCCGGCGCGAACGGCTCGGTGATCAGGTACTGGTGCCCGTACGGGATGATCGGCAGGTCGACGCCGACCAGCCGCGCGATCTGCGGCGCGTACATGCCCGCCGCGTCGACGACGACCTCGCACTCGATGCGCCCCTTGTCGGTCTGGACGGCGACGACGCGCCCGTCGAGCGTCTCGATGCCGGTGACGCTCGTGCGCACCTCGATCTGCGCGCCGAGACGCCGTGCCGCGTCGGCGAGCGAGAACGTGAGCTGGCTCGGATCGAGATACCCGTCACTGGGGATGTATGCCGCCGCGACGACGCCGCGGGTGCTCATCGGCGGGAAGAGCGTCTGCGCCTCCTGCGCCGAGACGATCTCCATCGGCAGACCGAACGTCTTCGCCCACGAGGCCTGGCGCCGGATCTCCTCGAGCCGCGCCTCCGACGACGCGAGCCGCAGGCCCCCGAGCTGGCGCCAGCCGGGGTCGTTTCCCGTCAGCTCCTTCAGCTCGGCGTAGAGGCCCACCGAGTACTGCATCAGCTTCGTCAGCGAGAGCGACGAGCGCAGCTGCCCCACGAGCCCCGCCGAATGCCACGTCGACCCATGGGTGAGCTGGTACTGCTCGACGAGCACGGAGTCCGTCCAGCCGAGCTTCGCAAGGTGGTAGACGACGGAGCAGCCGATGACGCCGCCGCCGATCACCACCGCCCGTGCGCGCTCAGGCACCACGACGGCGAGTATCCCACGCTCGTAGGATCACGCTGTGCCTCTGGAGGCGGTCATCGAAGCAGTGCCCGAGCTCCGGAACGCCGAGAGCGTCGCGCCGCTGCCCGGCGGGCTCACGAACACGAACTACAAGGTCGTAGCCGGCGGACACGCCTATGTCGTCCGCATCTCGAACAAGGACTCGAGCCTCCTTGCGATCGACCGGCAGAACGAGCTGCACAACACGATCGCAGCAGCAGAGGCGGGCGTCGGCGCGCCGTTCGTCGCGGCGCTGCCCGAGCACGACGCCGTCGTGCTCGGGTTTCTCGAAGGCCGCGCGCTCTCTCCGGACGACCTGCGGCGCGGTGACCTGCTGCCGCTCGTCGCGCAGGCGTGCCGGCGCCTGCACGGGGCACGGCGCTTCCTCGCGGACTTCGACATGTTCGAGATCCAGCAGCGCTACCTCGGCGTCGTGCGGGAGCGCGGCCTGCGGCTGCCCGACCGGTATCTCGACTTCGAACCGCAGGTCCGCGCGATCGAGGAGGCGATGCGCCTGCGCACGGAACCGACCGTTCCCTGCAACAACGACCTGCTCGCCGAGAACTTCATCGACGTCGGCGGCGAGCTGAAGCTGATCGACTACGAGTACTCCGGCAACAACGACCCGTGCTTCGAGCTCGGGAACATCTGGAGCGAGTCGAACCTCACGCCGGAACAGCTCGACGAGCTCGTGGCGTACTACTACGGCGCGCCGCTGCGCAACAAGATCGCCCGCGCGCGGCTGTGGGGCCTCGTGGCGAAGTACGGCTGGATGCTCTGGGCGTCGATCCAGGACGGCGTGTCGCAGCTCGAGTTCGACTTCTGGTCGTGGGGCCTGGAGAAGTACGAGCGCGCGGTCGCGGAGTTCGACGGCCCCGACTTCGAGCGGCTGCTCGCCGAGGTGCAGCGCAAAGACTAGATGGTTGATGCCGCGAAATCGTCTGCTCCGGGGCGTGAGCTGGCCGCTCTGGGGCGCACCGGCGTGCCGGCGGCGATGGCAGAGCCATCGGGGCCGGTACGACGGGGCGAAGCGGACGGACGGTGGGGCCCGGCTCCGCCGGGCCATGCCGGCCGGAAGCGGCCCAGACCGGCCAGATCGCGCAGCCGGACACGCGAGAGCGCGGCATCAACCATCTAAGCGAGCGGGGCGGCCGAAGCCGCCCCGCTCGAACCGCGTCAGCTCGCCGTCACGGCGGGTGGCAGCGACTCTTCCGGCAACTCGCCCGCCGGCGCCATCCTGTGCGCCGGCCGCTTGCTCTGCACGAGCGCGTAGTACACGCCGCCCACGAGCAGGATCACGACGAGCACCGTCCAGAGCACCGGGCGGTCGTTCAGCCAGCTCCAGTGGAAGTTCAGGCCGAGGAGCGTCTGCTTCGGGGTCGGGTTCGTCGCGGCCCGCGGCCACGCGAAGTTGATCAGCATGCCGGCGCCCCACGCGAGCGCGAGCAGGTTGAGCGGCATCGCCCAGCGCCCGAGCGAGAACGGCGCCTTCTCCCTCGGCCAGCCCTTCAGCCTCGCCTTGAGCAGCGCGATGTTCGCGACGAAGTACGACAGGTAGATCATCCCCGTCGCCGCGATCGCGATGATCCCGGCGCCCGCGTACTGGAGCATCGGGATGAACGCGAGGACGCCGATTGCGAGGCACGAGCCGATCGGCGTGTGCAGCGTCGGATGCACCTTCGACAGGATCTTCGAGCCCGGCAGCACGCCGTCACGCGACATCCCGAAGGCGAGCCGGATCGTCGCGGTCTGGATCGAGAGGCAGCAGACGAAGATCGCCGCCGCGACGACGAGCAGGAACACCGTCGAGAACGCGTTGCCGAAGTTCGCGTCGATGATCGCGGCCGGGCCGAAGCCGCCCTTGATCGCGTCCTTGAGGTTCGGGATCGCGAGCAGCATCGCGAACAGGAAGATGCCGCCGATCACGAACGCGCCCAGGATCGAGCCGATGATCGCCTTCGGCGCCTCCTTCCGCGGGTCCTTCGTCTCCTCCGCGAGCGTTCCGGCCGTGTCGAAGCCGTAGATCACGAACAGCGACATGAACATCGCGACGAGGAATGTCCCCGTGGTGAGCGACGTCCCGCCCGTGTGGAAGATCACCGAGACGCCCTGATGATGATGGAAGAGCGCGAGGACGAACGCGAACACGACCATGCCGAGGATCTCGAACAGCACGCCCGTGTTGTTGACGATCGCGACGAGGCGAACGCCGAAGACGTTCATCACGGTGATCACGACGAGGGTGACGATCGCCATGATCCGCTGGTTGTGCAGGTTGTTGGCGAGGTTCCAGCCCATGTTGTTGAAGGCCGGGATCAGCGCCAGCGGCAGCGTCACGCAGACCGCCGTGACCGTGAGGATCCCGGCGAACAGATAGATCCAGCCGGCGAACCACGAGTACGTCTTGCCGGCCAGATACTTCGTCCACTGGAACACCGAGCCCGCCACGGGGTAGTGGCTCGACAGCTCCGCGAACCCGAACGCGATGCAGAGCTGCCCCGCCGCCACGATCGGCCAGCTCCAGATGAAGACGCCGCCGATCGTCGTCAGACCGAGCGCGAAGAGCGTGAAGATGCCGGTCGACGGCGAGATGTAGCTGAAGGCGACGGCGAACGAGCTGAAGACGCCGAGGCTCCGCTTCAGCTCCTGCTTGTAGCCGAAGCGAGCGAGATCATGCTCGTCGCGGGAAACGTCGGTCATCGTGCTTGCCCTCCTGGTCGGGAGATCCGATTCATCCACGTTCGGGGCGACTGTGTCAATGCCTTCGGACGGCGAAGGAGCCTCTACAGCCCGAGGAGGACGATCCCGGCGACGACGAGCACCGCTCCGCACGCCCGCCAGGCGGTGACCCGCTCCCGCAGCACGACCGCGGCGAGCGCGGTCGCCACGAGCACGCCGCTCTCCCGGACGGCCGCGACCGACGCCGCCGAGGCGAGCTGGAGCGCCGCGAGCACGAGCGCATAGGCCGCGAACGTCCCGACGCCCGCCGCGACCGAGCGCCGGTTGAGCTCCGAGCGCAGCGCCGCTGTCCCGCGCCGCGCCGCGACCGCCGGCGCGTAGACGAGGCTCGTGAAGATGCACATCAGCTCGAGGTACGCGACGGGCGACGCGTGCACGACGCCGTGCTTGTCGACCACCGTGTACGTGGCGATCACGCACGCGATCGTCACCGCAAGGAGTGCTCCCTTCCCGCGCCGGACGCCACGCACGAGCAGGACACCTGCGGCGACGAGCAGCACGCCTCCCACCTGCCTCGGCGTCGTGCCGACGCCCGTCACGACGATCGAGCCGATGAGCACGAACACCGGCGCGAGCCCGCGCGCCACGGGATAGACGACCGAGAGCTCGGCGTGCGTGTACGCGAACGCGAGGAGCACGAAGTACACGAGCTGGAGCACCGACGCAGAGATCAGGAAGGGCCAGACGTGGCTGTCGAGCCGCCAGAAGACGATCGCGAACGGCGCCCCGGCGACGGCCGCCACGAGCAGCGCGACGGCCGCGAACGCCTGCGAGTCGCGGGCGCCCGCCAGCAAGAGGTTCCAGCCCGCATGGACGACGGCCGCCGCCAGCGCGAGCGCAAGTGCCTCGGCGGGCAGGGCGCTACCTACGTCTCGAGCCGGGCGCCCGTCGACGTCCGCTGGTCGGGGGCGGATTCATGCGCTGGAGTCTCTACGAGTCGGTACCCGTGCGCACCGTCGAGCGCCGCGCGTCGTGCGGGCGTCGGAGATACTGAGCAACTCGTGACTCCCGTCCGCGCGATCGTCTTCGACTTCAACGGCACGCTCTCCGACGACGAGCCCGTTCTCTGCGAGATCTTCATCAAGCTCTTCGCGGAGCACGGCCGGCCGCTGTCGGCGCAGGAGTACTTCGACGAGCTCGCCGGGCTGTCCGATCCGGAAATCGTGCTGACGTGGCTCGGCCGCGACCACCCGGACGTCGACGAGGTCGTCGCGCAGCGGGTGCAGCGCTACCGCAACGCGGTGGGCGACGGCTCCACCGTCCACGAGCACGTCCGCGAGGCGGTCAGGTACGCGGCCGACCGCGTGCCGCTGGCGATCTGCTCCGGCGCGGCGCGAGCCGAGATCGAGCCGGTCGTCGAGTCCGCGGGCCTCGCGCCGCTGCTGCGCGGCATCGTCTCCTCCGACGACGTCGTCCACGGCAAGCCGCACCCCGAGGGCTACCTGAAGGCGCTCGAGCTGCTGGGCGACGTCAGGCCCGGCGAGGTGCTCGCGATCGACGACACCGAAGCAGGCGTCGCGTCCGCGAAGGCGGCAGGGCTCCTCACCTTCGCCAAGACGGGGACGCTCGACCCGCACCGGCTCGCCGCCGCCGACGAGCTGATCGACCGGATCGACGTCGAGCTGATGCGCCGCGTTCTCGTCTGATGCTCGTCATCGCCCACCGTGGCGCCTCGTGGGAGCGGCCCGAGAACACCCTGCCGGCGTTCGAGCGGGCGATCGAGCTCGGCGCCGACGCGATCGAGCTCGACGTGCACGCGGACGCCGCGGGCCGGCTCGTCGTCACACACGACCCGCCGAAACGCGGCGGCTCCTACCCGACGCTCGAGGAAGCGCTCGACCTCTGCCGCGGCCGCATCGGCGTGATGGTCGAGCTGAAGACGCCGCGCCGCTACCGGCGCCACGACGTCGTCGCGCGCACCGTGCGCCTGCTCGCCGACGCGGACGTCCTGATCTGCTTCCAGCGCCCCCCGCTCGAGGAGGCACGTGCGCTGCGCCCGGGCATCCGCACCTGTCAGCACGTCGGCTACGGCGTCTCGATCCGCGCGGCGCGCGACGCGTGGGCGGTCGGCTTCTCGGACAGCCGCGTCACGCCGCGCGGGCTCGCGGCGGCGCGCACGCTCGATCTCGTCCCGCTCGTCTACACCGTCAACGAGCCCGCGCGCATGCGCGAGCTCGACGGCGCCGGCGTCGCCGGCATCTTCACGGACCGGCCGGATCTGGCTCTTCAGGCACGACAGGAGCCGGCTCGTCGCTGAGCTCGAGCACGCGAGCATCGGTGGCCGGCAGAGTCGCCGTGACCTTCATCCCGATCGGCAGCGTCGCGGCCTTCGCGGTCGACACGTCGGCGATCAGATCCGCGCCGGGACCGACGACCTTCAGCCGCGTCACCGGCCCGAGGAACGTCTGTGCGATCACCTCGCCGGAGAGCGTGTTCTCGCCGCCGGAGCCGTTCGCCGGCACGAGCTCGACGGTCTCCGGGCGGATGAGCACGAGCACGCGCTCCCCCCGCGTCCGGCCGCGCGCGGCCTCCACCGTCAGCATCGCGCCGCTGTGGTCGACCGTCCCGTTCGCCGGGTCGACGACCGTCGCCTCGAGGCGGTTCATCGTGCCGATGAACTCCGCGACGAACGGCGTCGCCGGCCTGCTGTACATCTCCGCCGGCGGGCCGATCTGCTCGATCCGGCCGCGGTACATCACGGCAACATGGTCGGAGATGGCGAGCGCCTCCTCCTGGTCGTGCGTGACGTACAGCGTCGTGATTCCGAGCTCGAGCTGGATGCGCCGGATCTCCTCGCGCAGCTGCACGCGCACCTTCGCGTCGAGCGCCGAGAGCGGCTCGTCGAGCAGCAGCACGCGCGGCTCGATCGCGAGCGCGCGCGCGAGCGCGACGCGTTGCTGCATGCCGCCGGAGAGCTGGTGCGGATAGCGGTCGCCCGCGTGGCCGAGGCCGACGAGCTCGAGCAGCTCGCCGACGCGTCCCGTGCGCTCGCCCTTGTGCTTGCCGCGGATCTTCAGGCCGAACTCGACGTTCTGCGCCGCGGTCATGTTCGGGAACAGCGAGTACGCCTGGAACACCATGCCCATGTCGCGCTTGCTCGGCGTGACGTTCGTGATGTCCTTGCCGTCGACGACGATCCGACCCTCGTCCGGCCGGTCGAAGCCGGCGACGAGGCGCAGCGCGGTCGTCTTGCCGCAGCCGGACGGGCCGAGCAGCGACAGGAACTCGCCCTGGCCGAGCTCCACCTCGATGCCGTCGAGGGCCCGGACGCCCCCCGCGAACTCGCGGTGCAGGTTCTGTAGCTCGAGGTATGCCATTAGTGCCTCTCCAGGTGATGTTTTCGCCCTTCTGGGGCGCGAGCACCAAGCGATGCAAGGACGCAGGGAGACCCCGTAGTGGTTTCTACGGGGTCGACCGAGAACGCGGCAGCGCGCCGCGTGATCGCGTTCCAGAAGCCGAAGGACATCGCCTGGAGGGGCACCTAGCGGGCTCCTGTGATGACGGCCGCCCGCGTTCCGCGCCTGCGCCCGACGAGGAGCAGGGAGAGCATCGCCCCCCACGTGAGGCCGAAGCTCAGCAGCGTCAGTGCGGCGGCGGGGTTGGCCTGCGACTCGTTCACGTACTGGAGGAAGAGGGGGAAGGTCTGGAACGCCGAGAGGCTCGCGATCGTGAACTCGCCCATCACGATCGCGAGCGTCAGGAACGACGCGGCGAGCGCCGCGGCGCGGATGTTCGGCAGGATCACCCTGAGGAGGGTCGTCGGCCAGCCCGCGCCGAGACTCTGCGACGCCTCGGTCAACGTGTGCACGTCGATCGAGCGGAACCCGGCGTCGAGCGAGAAGAACATATAGGGGAACGCGAGGATCACGTAGGCCGCGACGAGGAAGCCCCAGGGCTGCGCGTAGAACCAGCTCGGCGTCCCCTTGTAGACGTCGAGCAGCCCGACGACCATCACGATCGGCGGCACGACGAACGGGATCAACGCGAGGAAGGCGATGATCGGGCGCAGCCGCGGCAGCTTCAGGTGCACCCAGTAGATCGTCGGCACGAAGATCGCCAGGCTGATCGCGATCGTCTCGACCGCGAGGAGCAGCGAGATCTTCAGGGTGTGCCAGAAGTCGCCGTTGTGGATCACCCATGCGTAGCTCTCGGAGGTGCAGCACTTCCCGGTCGCGTTCGCCCTGAGGCTGAAGAGCAGCGTCGCGAACAACGGAATCAAGAAGTACGCGACCGCGATGAGAAGCCAGACGTACGCCGAGGGCGCCATCCCGCGGCGGGGCTTCACTTCGCCCACCGTGCGGCACGCCGTTGCAGCGGGATGTAGGCCACCATCATCAGCGCGAGCACGACGAACATGCCGAACGCGAGCGCCTGCGCGAGGTGCGGGTTGTCGAGCACGTTGCCGGTGTAGTACGCGCCGATGAGGATGGGCACGAGGCTCACGGTGCCCGACGTGAGGCTGTAGGCGGTCGCGTAGGCGGCGAACGCGTTGCCGAAGAGCAGGATGACCGCGCCGAGGATCGACGGCATCAGGACGGGCAGCCCGATGTAGCGCCAGAACTGCCAGGAGCTCGCGCCGAGGTTGGAAGACGCCTCGCGCCACTCCTGCCGCAGCCCGTCGATGGCGGGCGCGATCACGAGGATCATCAGCGGCAGCTGGAAGTAGAGGTAGACGATCTCGACGCCGGTCTTCGACCAGATCGCGAAGCCGTGGCCGTAGAGATCGATGTGCAGCTGGTTCTTCAGGAACTGCGTGACGACGCCGATCGAACCGAGCGTCGCGATGAACGCGAACGCGAGCGGGATGCCCCCGAAGTTGGCGGCCACGCCGGAGAAGGTCGTGATCATCGACCGCACCCACTTCGGCGTGCCCTCGCGGAGTGCGGCGTACGCGATCGCGAGACCGAGCAGGCCGCCGGCGATCGCCGTGACGACGCTCACCTCGATGCTCGTCTTGTACGCGTCGATGTACGGGTGGTTGAAGAGCACCCGGATGTTGCTGAGGGTATAGCCGCCGTGGACGCCCTGGAACGCGCCGAGCAGAACGCTGCCCGCGGGCAGGAACAGGAACAGGACCGTGTACGCGAAGAAGGGAATCGTCGCGACCCACGCGAGGCTGAGGCGCCTCCGGCCGGACTTCACGTCCGGCCGGAGCGCCTCGGGTGCAACGTCAGCCGCGATGGGCTACGACCCGACCTTCGTGGGCCAGTCCGTCGCGATCTTCGCCTTCGCAGCGGTCTGCTGCGGGATGCTGGCGAACTTCGCCTGCGCGTAGAGCGCGGGTGCCGGGAGCGCGTTCAACAGCGACGCCGGCAGCTTCTTGCGCTTCGCGAGGTCGTTGAACCGCGCCGGGTGCGTGAAGCCCTTCAGGAAGATGATCTGCCCCTGGTCGGAGAACATGAACTCCTGCCAGAGCCGTGCCGCCCACGGGTGCGGAGCGGTCGCGTTGATCGCCTGGGCGTAGTAGCCGCCGTAGACCCCGTCGCTCGGGATGTTGACGCCCCACTTCGCCGCCGGGAACTCCTTCGTGTAGGCGAGGTTGTTGTAGTCCCAGTCGATCGAGATCGGCGTCTGGCCGGACGCGACCGTCGCGGGAGTCGTCCCCACCGGAATGAAGTTCCCCGAGCTCTTCAGCTGGGCGAAGAAGTCGATGCCCGGGCCGACGTTGCTCGTCGAGCCGCCGTTCGCGAGCGAGGCTGCGATCACGCCCGAGACCGCCGAGTTCGACGTCAGCGGGCTGCCGTTCATCGCGACCTTGCCCTTGTACTCCGGCTTGAGCAGGTCCTTCCACGTCTTCGGCGGGTTGCCGATCAGGTTGCCGTTGTAGCCGATCGAGACGGCGCCCCAGTAGTCGCCCCACCAGTAGCCGCGGGTGTCCTTCATCGCGCGGGGGATGGTCGAGAACGTCGACACGAAATACTTCTGGTAGAGGCCCTCGATCGTGCCCGCGACCGCGAACGAGACGCCGACGTCGACCGCGTCGGGCGCGCGCGAGTCGCCCTTGAGGGAGCGGATGGCCTGGTTCTCCTGCGCCGAGCTCCCGTCCGGGTTGTCGTTCGTGATCGCGATGCCGTACTTCTTCGTGAACGTCGACATCATCTCGCCGTAGTTCGCCCAGTCGGGCGGCAGCGCGATCGTGTTGAGGTGGCCTTCCTTCTTGGCCTCCGCGACGATGTCGGCCAGCGGGACCGAGCTGCCCTTCAGCGGCGGCGCGGCGCCGCGCCGGCAGCCCCGCGAGAGGCGAACGCCGCGCCGGTGCTGCCGAGCACCGTCAGGCCGGCGGCCGCAGCGACGCTCCGCTTCAGCATCTGCGAGCGGCTCATCTCGCTCTCCTCGAGCTTGCGCCAGAACTCCTGCTCCTGCGCCTCGTAGTCCTCCATACGGCCCTCCAGGGTTGGAGAATTGTGAACGAATGGTGATCGAAGCACGAATCGGCCCGCGCTTCAATGCCGTTCACCACTCTGACCCGCATCGTGGGCCAATTCGTTTCCCTTGGGGGGATCCGGGCGCTAGGCTCGCTCCATGACCCCGTTCGAGGGCGACGGCGTCTGGCTCCGCTGCGCGCTTCATGCGCACACCACGAACTCCGACGGAGAGATGGCGCCCGACATGCTGGTACGCCACTACGAGTGGGCGGGCTTCGACGTTCTCGCGATCACCGACCACTGGGTCAGAACGGTCGAGCGCTCGACGCGGAAGCTGCTCGTCATCCCCTCCACCGAGCTGAACGCCCAGGCCGGAGGGCCCGAGCACGACGCGCATGTCCTGGCCCTCGGGGTCGAAGCCGACCCGGTCGTACCGGAGGGCGAGTTCGCCCCGCTCCAGGAGGTCGTCGACTGGATCGCCGAGAACGGCGGCGTGCCGTATCTCGCGCATACGTACTGGAGCGGGCTCCGTACCGACCGGTGGGAGGACTGCGAGGGCCTCGCCGGCATCGAGGTCTGGAACGCGGGCTGCGAGCTGGAGATCGGCCGCGGCGACTCGTCGCTCCACTGGGACGAGGCGCTCGAGCGCGGCCGCCGCCTCTTCGCGCTCGCCACCGACGACTCGCACCACCCGGGCTACGACAGCGGCTTCGCCTGGACGATGGTTCGCGCCGAGGACAAGACGCAGGAGGCGGTGCTCGCCGCGCTGCGCACCGGGGCCTTCTACGGCTCGACGGGCCCCGAGATCCGAAGCGTCGACGTCGCAGAGGACGTCGTCACGGTGCATTGCAGCCCGGCCGCGAGCGTCACGCTCCTCACCGGGAAGACGAAGGGCGCGCGTGCCAACGCCGGGCGGCTCGGCTACCCGAACGGCTCGGAGATCGTCGAGCGCGACTCGGCCGGCCTGATCACCGCCTGCCGGCTCGAGCGCATGTGGAGCACGCCCTACGGCCGACTCGAGGTGGCGGACGCCGTGGGCCGCCGCGCCTGGACGAACCCCCTGTGGATCGCGCAGCCGCAGTAGAGCGGCTCGCGTCCCGTCACTTCGACCTGCTGGTCGTCGGCGGCGGGATCGTCGGCGCCGGGATCGCGGAAGCCGCGAGCGCGCACGGCCTCGCCGTCGCGCTCGTCGACAAGGGCGACTTCGCCTGCGCGACCTCGAGCGCGTCGTCCAAGCTCGTCCACGGCGGGCTGCGCTACCTGCGTCTCGGCGACGTCGGCCTCGTGCGGGAGGCGCACCACGAGCGCCGGCTGCTGATGAACGTCGTCGCGCCGCACCTCGTACGCCGGCTGCCCTTCTTGCTCCCGCTGTACGAGGACGGGCCCTACCGGCCGTGGCTCGTGCAGAGCGGGATCCTCCTCTACTCGACCATGGCGCGCGCGCGGCTCAACGGCCTCGTGTCGGTCGAGCGCGCGCACCGCATGGTTCCCCAGTTGCGCGGCGAGCGGCTGCGTTCGTGCGCCTTCTACGCGGACGCGTGGACGAACGACGGGCGCCTGACGCTCGCGAACGTGCGGGCGGCCGCCCACGCAGGCGCGACGGTGCTCAACTATGCGGAGGTCGTGGCGTTGCGCGGCCGGGAGGGCGCCGAGATAGCGGTCGACGGCCGCACGATCTCCGTGCGGGCGACGTCGGTCGTCAACGCGACCGGTCCCTGGGTCGACCGGCTGCGACGCCTCGAGGATCCTGCGGCGAAGCGATCGATGCGGCTCAGCAAGGGCGTGCACGTGGTGGTCGACGGCGGCGAGGATTGGGGTGCGGCGCTGACGATCTCGCACGACAAGGTGCGCGTGAGCTTCGCGGTGCCCTGGGAGGGCATGCTGCTCCTCGGGACGACCGACACGGAGCACGACGGCGAGCCAGAAGAGCTGCGTGTCACGGACGACGACGTGCAGCAGGTGCTCGCCGAGGCGTCGGTGGCGGTCGAGGATCTCGGCCCGCCTCGCGCGACGTTCGGCGGCCTGCGCGTCCTGCCGGGCGGCGAGGGGCAGACGGCGAACGCACGCCGCGAGACCGTGTTCTCGACCGGGCCGACGGGCATGGTGAGCGTTGCCGGCGGCAAGCTGACGACGTACCGGCGGATCGCGCTCGACGCGCTCGACCATCTCGGCGTGCGCGGCCTCTCGAAGAGGCCGCGGCCGCTCCCGGGCGCGACCGGCCTCGACCGCATCGCCTGGCCGCTCGAGCTCGAGGCGGCGACGCGCGCGCATCTGCTGCACCTGTACGGCTCGCTCGCGCCCGCGGTGCTCGCGCCCGCGGTCGACGACCCGACGCTCCTCGAGCCGCTCGTCGCCGGCCGGCCCGACCTGCGCGCGCAGGATGCCTACGCGCGCACGCACGAATGGGCGGTCACCGACGAGGACGTGCTGCGGCGGCGAACGACCGGCTGGCTGGCCGGGTCACACGCCTCGGTCGCGGCCGCGCATCATTCCCTGCCAGTAGAGGAGCGGTAGCCCGCGCTTCTTCAGCAGGTACATGCTGTAGCGCTCCTTCGACTGGTCGAAGGGGAAGGTCTCCTGCGGCGTGAGGTCGTAGTCGAACTCGGCGAGCACGAGCTTGCCGTAGCCGGTGACGATCGGGCAGGCGGTGTAGCCGTCGTAGCGGGCCGGTAGCTCCCGTCCCTCGCGCGCGGCGAGCAGGTTCTCGAGGACGACGCGGGCCTGGTGGCGGACGGCGGCGGCGGTTCTCGCGGTCGGGAGGTTGCCCGCGTCGCCGAGACCGAAGACGTTCGCCCAGCGGGGGTGCCGCAGGGTGTGCTTGTCGAGCTCGAGCCAGCCGTTCTCGGCCGCGAGCGGGCTCCGCTTGACGAAGTCGGGTGCGCTCTGGGGCGGCGTGACGTGGAGCAGGTCGTACGGGATGACGACCGTCTCGCCGGTGTCGAGCTGCTCGAAGACCGCTTCCTTCGTCTCCGGGCGGACCTCGATGAGGTTGTGCCTGAAGCGCGTCTCGATCCCCTTCCGTTCGACGACCTTGCGCAGCGTCACGGCGTACTTCTCGACGCCGTAGATGCTCGGTGCGGCCGATGCGAAGATCACGTTCGTCCGGTCTCGCACGCCCGCTTTCCTGAACTGGTCGTCGGCGAGGTACATGATCTTCTGCGCCGCTCCGGGGCACTTGACGGGCGTGCTCGGGAACGTGAAGACGGCGGTGCCGCCCTGGAACGTCCGGATGAGGTCCCACGTCTTGTCGACGTGCTCGTAGCTGTAGATGCTGGAGACGCCGTTCTTCCCGATGGTCGCCGCGAGCCCGGGAATCGCGTCCCAGTCGATCTGGATCCCGGGCGCGACGACGAGGAAGTCGTAGCCGATCCGGCGGCCGCCGGCCGTGACGAGCTCGTTCTCCTCGGGGACGAGCTCGGAGGCCGCGTCTCGTATCCAGGTCGCGCCCTTCGGGATCAGCGAGCCCTCGCGCCGCTCGGTCCGGCGCTTGTCGAACACGCCGCCGCCGGCGAGCGTCCAGAGCGGCTGGTAGTAGTGGCGCTCGGAAGGCTCCACCACGCCGAGGGCGCCGCCGCCGAGCGTGCGACGGAGCAGGGCGCCGAGCGTGATGCCGGCGCTGCCGCCGCCGACGATCAGGACGTGATGGTGCTCCGTCCGCACGCCTCCGGCGGTCGCGGGCACCGGCGCGGTTGCGACCTGGCTCATGGAAGCGCAGTCTGCCAGAGCGACTATTGAAAGTAAAGCCGCTTTTGTTCGGAAAGCGAACGTCGGTACTTTGCCGCAGCCGGCCTGCGGGAGATCGCGGACCACGCGACCCGCGCGGTGACGGCAGAATCAGCCGAGTGCCCTGCCTCCGCTTCCGTCTCCTCGCGACCGCGTCCGCGTTCGCGGCCTGGGCGCTCGTCGCGGTGGGCGGCGTCGTCCGCGTGACCGAGTCGGGCCTCGGCTGCCCGCACTGGCCGCTCTGCACGTCGAGGGCCGTCCCGCTCGACCAGCGGGCGTCGGTGATCGAGTACAGCCACCGCGCGGTCGTCGCGCTCGTCAGCGTGCTCGCCGTCGCGGTGGCGGTCTGGGCCTGGCGCCGCTACCGCGCGCGGACGGACATCCTCTGGCCGGCGCTCGTCGCCGTCGTCCTCGTCCCGCTCCAGGCGCTGCTCGGCGCCGTCGTCGTCTGGCTCGAGCTGCCCGGCTGGGTCGTCGCCTTCCACTTCGTCGTGGGGCTGCTCTTCCTGGCCGCGATCGTCCTGGCCGCAACCGCCGCCTGGCGGCGGGGCGAGCGGACGGCGACCCCCGGCTTCGCCCGCCTCGCCGGGGCGAGCGTCCTCGCCGGCCTCGCCCTCGTGTCGGTCGGCGCCGCGGTCGTCGCCACGGACGCGGGCGGCGCGTGCGGGACGCAGTGGCCCGCCTGCAACGGCGGCTTCGCGGCGGGCGGCGGCCACGCCGGGCTCCAGGTCGCGCACCGCATGCTCGCGTACACCGTGGCGGCCCTCGCCCTGGCGCTGCTCGTGCTCGCGCTGCGCGGCAAGGGACCGCGGCTGGCCGGCTCGCTGCCCTTCCTGGCCGTGCTCGTCCAGGTCGGCTTCGGGGTCGGGATCGTGCTCGTCGGCGGCAGCGGCCGCGGCGAGGAGATCCTCGCCGGCCTGCACGTCGGCGGCGCCGGAGCCGTCTGGGCAGCGCTCGTCGCGCTCGCCGCCCTCGCCCTCCCCGCCCGCACCCGTTCATGACGGCGACTGCCCGTACGGAGGTCGATCGTCACGTGACCGGCACCCGGCTCGATCTCGAGCGCCGCCCGATCCTCGTCTTCTGGGAGATCACCCGGGCCTGCCTGCTCACCTGCCGCCACTGCCGCGCCTCGGCGATCGCGGCGCCGCTGCCCGGAGAGCTCTCGACCGAGGAAGGCGAGCGCTTGCTCGAGTCGCTGACCGGCTTCGGCCGCCCCTATCCCATCGTCGTGCTCACCGGCGGCGACGTGCTCATGCGCCCCGACCTGCTCCGGCTGGTCGGCAAGGCGCGCGAGCTGGGCCTGCACGCCGCGGTCTCGCCCAGCGTCACCCCGCGGCTCGACCCCGCCGCGCTCTCCGGTCTCCGGCAGGCCGGGGTCAAGGTCGCCTCGCTCAGCCTCGACGGGGCCGGCCCCGGGACGCACGAGGGCCTGCGCGGCGTCGCCGGCCATTTCGAGCAGACGCTCGCGGGGCTGCGCCTGTTGCGCGAGCAGGGCTTCACCGTCCAGGTGAACACCGTCGTGCGGCCCGAGAACGTCGCGGAGCTGCCCGAGATCGCCGCGCTCGTCGACGAGGTCGGCGCGGCGATCTGGGAGGTCTTCTTCCTCGTCCGGGTCGGACGGGGCGCGGAGCTCGCCGAGCTCTCGCCGCAGCAGAACGAGGAGGTCTGCCACTTCCTCTTCGACGCCTCCCGCTACGGCTTCATCGTCCGCACGGTCGAGGCGCCCTTCTTCCGCCGCGTCGTCGTCTGGCGCAAGGAGGGACGACCGGTCGACGCGGGCCCGCTCTACGACGGGCTGGCCGGGCGGCTGCGCGCGCTCCTCGGCGAGCCGCGCAGCGAGCCGCGCGCCCAGACGAAGGGCACCCGCGACGGCAAGGGCATCGTCTTCGTCGCCCACGACGGCGACGTCTACCCGGCCGGCTTCCTCCCGATCACGCTCGGCAACGTCCGCGAGCAGAGCCTCGTCGATCTCTACCGCGAGAGCCCGCTCCTGCGCGACATCCGCGCCGCGCGGTTCGGCGGCCGTTGCGGGGTCTGCGAGTACGCCGACCTCTGCGGCGGCTCGCGGGCACGAGCCTACGCCGCGTCCGGCGATCCGCTCGGCGAAGACCCGGCCTGCGCCTACGCGCCGGCCGCGATCTCCGGCCCGCCTGCGTACTTGGCCGCAGCGGAGCTCAGCGCCGGCCCCGTTGACGCCGCGGCCGGGCACGACCAGGATGGGCCCTGATGCCGAACTACGCGATCCACGGTGAGCCCTCCGGCGAGGCGTTGAGCCGCTTGATGGCGAGCGTCGGGGCGGAGCTCGACGCCAGGGGCCTGCGCCGCACCGGCGCGAACGAGGCCGACATCGTCCTCAACCTGATCGACCACGACGAGCCGCGCCCGTTCCGCCGCCGCTCGCGCGGGACCTACGCTGCCGCGCTGCACGAGCGTCCGGCGACGCCCGGCCTGCTCGCGGAGTACCCGCTGCTCGTGCGCGCGCTCGCGAACCTCGTCTGCTGCTACGTGCCCGGCGAGGGGGTCTGGTTCACGACGATGGAGCAGGGCCACTTCCTCGTCAAGGGGGACGGCGACGTTCTCGTCAAGGCCTTCGTCGACCAGCTCCTGCCGCCCGCGACCTCGCGGCTCGTGATCGACAACGAGTTCCGCACCGACCTCGAGCCCGAGCTCTGGGACGGCGACGAGATCACGCGGGAGCTTCAGGAGGCCGGCCGCCGCCTCGACAAGCTCGGCCTGCTGCCGACCCCGTTCCCGCTCGAGGACGTGCTCGGCGAGCGCGAGCTGCGCCACGTGAAGCGCCTCTACGGGATCGGCGGCCTCTCGTACGGCAACCTCTCGATGCGCAAGGACGAGCGCCGCTTCTGGATGAGCGCGAGCGGCGTCGACAAGTCCAAGCTGGAGCAGCCGGGCCGCGACATCCTGCTCGTCTCCGACTACGACGAGGAGAACGGGCGCATCGTCCTCAGCGTCCCGCCGGGCAGCGACCCGCGCCGCGTCTCGGTCGACGCGATCGAGCACTGGATGGTCTACCAGGACAATCCGGACGTCGGCGCCATCCTGCACGTGCACGCCTGGGTCGAGGGGATCGACTCGACGCAACTCGTCTTCCCGTGCGGGAGCGAGCAGCTCGCGAGCGCCGTCGCCGAGCTCGTGCGCCGCTGCCCCAACCCGTCCGAGGCGATCGTCGGCCTGCGCAACCACGGCATCACCGCCACCGGCTCCGGCCTGCTCGAGATCCTCGACCGGATCGAGCCGCGCGTACAACGCCAGGTGCCGATGATCGGCTAGCTGGGCCTGCTCGGGTCTGTCTAGACTCGATGCATGCCACCTCGCTACAACCGGGTGACCCAACCGCTCGTCCGTGAGAACGGAGAGCTGCGGCCCGCAAGCTGGGACGAGGCGCTCGACCGCGCCGCGGCCGGCTTCCGCAAGGCCGTCGACGAGGGCTCCATGACGGGGCTCTTCAGCTGCTCCAAGACCACGAACGAGTTGAACTTCGCAGCACAGAAGTTCTCCCGGGTCGCACTGCACTCCAACAACATCGACAGCTGTAACCGAACCTGACACGCCCCCAGCGTCGTCGGTCTGGCGACAGTGTTCGGGGCAGGCGGGGGAACGAGCTCCTACGAGGAGGCTCGAAACGCGGACCTGATCGTCCTCTGGGGGTCGAACGCACGTGAGGCGCACCCGATCTTCTTCCACCACGTGCTGAAGGCCGTGCACCGCGGCTCGAAGCTGATCGTGATCGACCCGCGCCGCACCGCGTCGGCGCAGTGGGCCGACCTCTGGCTCGGCCTCGACGTCGGCACCGACATCCCGCTCGCGAACGCCGTGGGGCGCGAGATCATCGCGGCCGGCCTCGTGAACGAGGAGTTCGTCGCGCGCGCGACGAGCGGCTACGAGGAATACCGCGCGTCGGTCGAGCCGTGGACGCTCGAGGAGGCGGAGCGCGTCACCGGCGTGCCCGCCGACGCGATCCGCGAGCTCGCGCACGCGTACGCGTACGCCGACCGCGCGCAGCTCTGCTGGACGCTCGGGATCACCGAGCACCACAACGCGGTCGACAACGTCTTCGCGCTGATCGACCTCTCGCTGCTGACGGGGCACGTCGGCCGCTACGGCTCGGGGCTCGCGCCGCTGCGCGGCCAGAACAACGTGCAGGGCGGCGGCGACATGGGCGCGCTGCCGAACAAGCTGCCCGGCTTCCAGGACGTCGAGGACGACGCGGCCCGCGCGCGCTTCGACGAGAAGTGGGGCGTGACGATCCCGCCGAAGAAGGGCAAGCACCTCTCGCAGATGTTCCACGCGATGGAGACCGGCGAGCTGCGCACGCTGTACGTGATCGGCGAGAACCCCGCGCAGTCGGAGGCCGACCAGCAGCACGCGATCGAGCTGCTCGAAGGGCTCGACCATCTCGTCGTGCAGGACATCTTCCTCACGAAGACCGCGCAGCTCGCGGACGTCGTGCTGCCCGCGTCGGCGAGCTGGGCGGAGGCCGAGGGCACGGTCACGAGCTCCGAGCGGCGCGTCCAGCGCGTGCGCAAGGCGCTCGACCCGCCCGGCGACGCGCGCGACGACGTCGAGATCGTCCACGAGCTCGGCAAGCGGCTCGGCGTCGACCTCGGCTCTCCGCGGGCGGAGGACGTGTGGAACGAGCTGCGCAGCCTCTCGCCGATGCACGCCGGCATGTCGTACGAGCGCCTCGAGGAGCTCGGCGGCATCCAGTGGCCGTGCTGGGACGAGACGCACCCCGGCGACCAGTTCCTGCACGCCCGCCTGTGGGACGACGAGGTCGCGGTGCGCGCGCCCTTCAAGGCCGTCCTGCACGACCCGCCCGTCGACCAACTCGACGACGACTTCCCGATCCGCCTCACGACGGGACGGCGCCTCGAGTCGTTCAACACCGGAGTGCAGACCGGCGGCTTCAGCTCTCCCCTGCACCGCGGCGGCGCCGCGATCAGCCTCTCACCGGAGGACGGGGCGCGCTACGGCGTCGCCGACGGCGGGCTCGTGCGCGTCGTGTCGCGCCGCGGCTCCGTGGAGGCGCCCGCGCGCTACGACGACACGCTGCGGCCCGGTCTCGCGTTCATGAACCTCCACTTCCCCGACGAGGTCGCGACGAACGTGCTCACGATCGACGCCCAGGATCCACAGTCGGGCACCGCCGAGTTCAAGGCGACCGCGATCCGCCTGGAGGCGGTCTAGTTGGCCGACCTGCGACTGCTCACGACAGAGCCGACGGACGCCGAGCGCGCGGCTGTCGACGCGGTGGTGGGCCCGGCCGCCCTCGACGACGGGCGCGTCGCACGCAGCGACCGCACGAGACGGCACCTGCTCCTCCCCGCCCTCCGCGCCGCGCAGCGCCGTGTGGGCTGGGTGACCGAGGGCGCGCTCGGCTACGCGTGCCGGCGGCTCGAGGTTCCGCCCGCCGAGGCGTACGGGGTCGCATCCTTCTACGCGCTGATCGCGCTCGAGGAGCGCCCCGCGGAGGTGCTGCACGTCTGCACCGACCTCTCCTGCCGGCTCGCAGGCTACGAGCTCCCCGAGGGTGCGCACCCGAGCCCGTGCCTCGGCCTGTGCGAGCGAGCGCCCGCGGCCTTGCGCACGGTCGCGGGCGAGGCGCCGCGCGAGCTCCAGATCCCGGCGACGGGGCCGCCGCTGCCGCAGCAGGGGCAGCCGGGCCTGCGCCTGCTGCGCCGCATCGCCGCAGGGCTCGACCCGGAGTCGCTCGACGCGTACCGCGCCGCCGGCGGCTACTCGGCGCTGCGGCGCGCGCTCGAGCTCGGGCCTGTCGACGTGCTGCGCGAGGTGGCGGAATCGCGCCTGCTCGGCCGCGGCGGCGCCGCGTTCCCCACGGGAGTGAAATGGGAGGCGGTCGCACGCCAGCCCGCGCGTCCGCACTATCTCGTCTGCAACGCCGACGAATCGGAGCCCGGCACGTTCAAGGACCGCGTGCTGATGGAGCAGGATCCGTTCGCGCTCGTCGAGGCGATGACGATCGCCGCCTACGCGACCGGCTGCGAGCACGGCTTCCTCTACGTCCGCGCCGAGTACCCGCTCGCGCACGAGCGGCTCGAGAACGCGTTCGAGCAGGCGCGCGTGCGCGGCCTGCTCGGCGACGACGTGATGGGCTCGGGCTTCGCGTTCGACGTCGAGCTGCGCATCGGCGCCGGCGCGTACGTCTGCGGCGAGGAGACGGCCCTCTTCCAGTCGATCGAGGGCTACCGCGGCGAGCCGCGCAACAAGCCGCCGTTCCCCGTCGAGGCCGGGCTCTTCGGCAAGCCGACCGTCGTGAACAACGTCGAGACCCTCTTCAACGTCCTCGAGGTCGTGTCGGGCACCGCCGCCGCCTACGCGCAGACCGGCACCGAGGGCTCGACCGGCACCCGGCTCTTCTGCCTCTCGGGCCACGTCGGGCGCCCCGGTCTCTACGAGCTGCCGTTCGGGACGCCGCTGCGGGAGCTGCTCGAGCTCGCCGAGGCGCGGCCCGCGAAGGCCGTGCTGCTCGGCGGCGCCGCCGGCACGTTCCTGCGTCCCGACCAGCTCGACCTGCCGCTCACGTTCGAGGACGCGCGCGCCGCGGGCGCGACGCTCGGCTCCGGCGTCGTGATCGTGTACGACGAGAGCGCCGACCTCGTCGACGCCGTGCTGCGGATCGCCGAGTTCTTCCGCGACGAGTCGTGCGGCCAGTGCGTCCCCTGCCGCGTCGGGACGGTGCGCCAGGAGGAGGCGCTGCACCGGCTCGCGTCCGGCAAGACCAGCGGCAACGAGCGCGAAGTGCTCGCGGAGCTCGCGCAGGTGATGCGCGACGCGTCGATCTGCGGGCTCGGCCAGACCGCCGCAAGCGCCGTCGAGTCCGCCATGCTGAACCTCGGAGTGCTCGCCCCGTGACCCTCATCGGCCTGGACGCCGTCAAGCGCATCGTCGAGCTGACCGTCGACGGCCGCGAGGTGCGCGTCACCGAGGGCTCGACGATCCTCGACGCGTGCCGCCGGCTCGGCGTCGAGACGCCGACGCTCTGCTACGGCGACACGCTCACGCCCGTGAACGTGTGCCGCGTCTGCGTCGTCGAGGTCGAAGGGGCGCGGACGCTCGTCCCCTCCTGCTCGCGCAAGGCCGAGCCCGGCATGATCGTGCACACCGACTCGCCGCGCGTTCGCACGAGCCGGAAGCTCGTGCTGGAGCTGCTCGGCTCGTCCGTCGACCTCTCCACCGCTCCCGACGCGCTGCGCTACATCGAGGAGTACGAGGCGCAGCCGGACCGCTTCGGCCCCGACTCGCTCACGGTCGCGCAGGCCGTGAAGGTCGACAACGAGCTCTACGTGCGCGACTACGCGAAGTGCATCCTCTGTTACAAGTGCGTCGAGGCCTGCGGCGACGACCACCAGAACACGTTCGCGATCGCGGTGGCCGGGCGCGGCTTCGGCGCGCACATCTCCACCGAGCTCGACGTCGCGCTTCCGGAGTCGGCGTGCGTCTACTGCGGGAACTGCATCGCCGTCTGCCCGACCGGCGCGCTGATGCCGGTGAGCGAGTTCGAGCTGCGCCGCGCCGGTACGTGGGACGAGTCGCGCCAGACGGCGGTCGACACGATCTGCCCGTACTGCGGCGTCGGCTGCAACCTGACGCTGCACGTCCAGGACGGGGAGATCGTCAAGGTCAGCTCGCCCGACGACCACGACGTCACGCGCGGCAACCTCTGCGTCAAGGGCCGCTTCGGCTACCAGCACGTCCAGAACCGCGCGTAGAACGGCATGGCGCGCTTCCGGGTCCTCTACTGGCAGGACGTCCCGTCGCTCCTGAAGGGCTTCGCGAAGGACGGGACGCCCGTCGCGCAGCACGAGCGGTGAACAGGCGCAGCCTGTCCCTGCTCGGCCTCGGCGTGATCGCGCTGCTCGCCGTCGCGGCGATCGCGAGCAGCGGACGCCCGCTCTCGCGCTCGCACGGCGCCGGTCCGAGCGCGAGCTTCTTCGACTACGTGCTCACGACGATCGTGATCGTCGCCGTCACGGTGGCTCTCGCCGTCGCGTACGTCGTCTCGCAGCAGAGGCCGGGGCCGTTCACGCCGCACCGGCGGCGCCGGCACCTGCTGAGCACCCTGCTCTCGCTGCTCGCGACGGGTGTGGCGATGGCGCTCTTCCTGCACAGCGGGCTCGGCGCGCGGCTGCACCACCTGAGCGAGAGCGCCGTCCCCGTGCCGCAGTCCCCGGACGGCAAGCCTGCGCCGAAGACGCTCGCGCACGCCCGGAACGCGCACATGCGCTGGGACGAGATCGCGTTGGTGCTCGTCCTCGTCGCGGGCGCCGCGGTGCTCCTCGTCGCGGGAAGGCGTGCGAAGCGCACGCCGCGCCCGTGGCGGCTGCGCTCCCAGGAGGCGCTGTCGCTCGCGCTCGACGAGTCGCTCGACGACCTGCGCACCGAGCCCGATCTGCGCCGTGCGATCATCGCCGCCTACGCGCGCATGGAGCGTGCGCTCGCCGTGGCGGGTATTCCGCGCAGGCCGTCCGAGGCGCCGTTCGAGTACGTCGAGCGCGCTCTCGGCGATCTGGAGACGAGCGCCGCGAGCGTGCGGCGCCTCACCGGCCTGTTCGAATGGGCAAAGTTCAGCCAGCATGAGCCCGGACCGGAGATGAGAGACGAGGCGATCGACGCGCTCGTCGCGGTGCGCGACGAGCTGAGACGCCCGGCCGAGGCGGCCGTCGCGTGAGAAGCGAGCGCTCCCGCATCACCACGACCGTCGCCGGCACGACCGTGCTGCTCGTCGTGATGCTCGGCATCCGTCCCGTGTCGATCCGGGAGATCCTCACCACGTACGTCCTCGTACTCGCGGCGATCGCGCTCGCCGCGTTGACCCGCATCGCGCGCCGCGCATCCGAGCTGTCGTCACCTTCCGACTTCGAGGCGGCGCTCCGCGCCCGTCCCGTCGACCCGATGCGACCGCCGGAGCTCGTGCGCACCGAGCGGGAGATCACGCTCGGAACCTCGAGCGCAGGCCATCTGCACCAGCGCCTGCTGCCCATCCTCCGCGAGGCGGCCGCGGCGCGCCTCTCGACAGGCCACAACGTCGATCTCGCGCGGCGCCACGACGCAGCGCGCGCGCTGCTCGGCGAAGATGCCTGGGAGCTCTTGCGCCCCGACCGCCCCGAGCCGAGCGACCGCAACGACCCCGGCATCCCGATGCGGCGGCTGCGTGACGTCGTCTCCACCCTGGAACAGCTGTGATGGAGCTGCACGACCTACGCGACCGCGCAAGTCGGGTTCTCGACGAGGTCGAGCGGGCGATCGTCGGCAAGCGCGACGCCCTCGAGCTGATCCTGCTCGCGCTGCTCTGCGACGGGCACGTGCTGCTCGAGGACTATCCCGGACTCGCGAAGACGATGATCGCGCGCTCGTTCGCCCAGGCGACGTCGCTCGAGTTCTCCCGCATCCAGTTCACACCCGACCTGATGCCCTCCGACGTGACCGGCTCGTCGATCTTCAGCCAGCGCACGAGCGAGTTCACGTTCCTCCCGGGCCCGATCTTCGCCAACCTCCTCCTCGGCGACGAGATCAATCGCGCCCCACCGAAGACGCAGGCTGCGCTGCTCGAGGCGATGCAGGAGCGCCAGGTGACGACCGAGGGCGAGACACGACCGCTGCCGCGGCCGTTCATCGTGCTCGCGACGCAGAACCCGATCGAGTACGAAGGCACGTATCCGCTTCCGGAGGCGCAGCTCGACCGGTTCCTGATGCGGATCGGCGTCGGCTACCCGAGCCGGGAGCACGAGATCGAGATGCTCGCGCGGCGGCTCGACCGCGGCGAGGACGAGATCGAGCTCACCTCCGTCGTCGACACGCCGACGCTCGTCGAGATGCAGCGCTCACTCGAGCAGGTGCACGTCTCCGAGTCGATCGAGGGCTACATCGTCGATCTCGTCGCCGCCACGCGCGCGTCACGGCGGCTCTCGGTCGGGGCGAGCCCACGCGGCAGCCTCGCGCTCCTGAAGCTGGCGCGTGCGAAGGCCGCGGTCGCAGGCCGCGATTTCGTCGTGCCGGAGGACGTGAAGGCGATCGCAATCCCCGCGCTCGCGCACCGGCTGACGCTGCGGCCGGAGCTCTGGGTCCAGCGTGTGCGCGGCGAGGACGTCGTCGCGGAGGCGCTCGAGACGGTGCCGACGCCTCCGGCCGAGGACGTCCTCGAAGCCGCGGGATGACGCGGATCGTCTCGCCGCGGCTCGCCGCCTACGCGGGCCTCGCGGCGATCGGGCTGCTCGCCGGGCTCGTGCTCGGCCGCGTCGAGCTGATCGCGCTCGCGGCGCCGTTCGCGCTCGCCGCGGTAGCGGGCGCCGCGCTCGCGCGCGAGCCGGACCTGCACGCGACACTCGCCCTCGACCGCGAGCGGGCGCTCGAGGGCGAGGAGGTGACCGCGACGATCGAGCTCTCGTCGGCGTCCGGCGCCGACCGCGTCGACGTCCTCCTCCAGCTTCCTCGTGCGCTGCGCGCGGGGACGCCGAATCCGCGGTCGGTGCGTCTCGCTCCCGGCGAGCCGCGCACGTTCGAGCTGTCGCTGCAGTGCACGCGGTTCGGTGCGTTCGTGCTCGGCCCGCTGCTCGTCCGTTCCCGTGACCGGCTCGGGTTCACGTCCTGGGAGACGCGCCTTGGCGGCCGCGAGCCGCTGCGCGTCTACCCGAACGTCGAGGCCGTGCACGCGCTGCTCGCCCCGTACGAGACGCAGGCGTACGTCGGCAACCAGGTCTCGCGCGCGAAGAGCGAGGGCGTGGAGTTCGCCGACATCCGCAACTGGACGCCCGGCGACCGCGTCCGGAAGATCAACTGGCGTGCGAGCGCGCGGCGTGGCGGCGGGCTCCTCGTCAACGAGCAGCATCCCGAGCGCAACACGGACGTCGTGCTCTTCCTCGACACGTTCGTCGACGTGGAGTCGGACGACGACCGCGGCACCCTGGACATGACGGTGCGCGCAGCAACCTCGCTGGCACACCTCTATCTCCAGCGCAGAGACCGCGTCGGCCTCGTGAGCTTCGGCGGCTATCTCTCGTGGCTGACGCCGGCGTCGGGGACGAAGCAGCTGTACCGGATCGTCGACTCGCTGCTGCAGATGAACATCGTGCTGAGCTTCGCGGCGAAGGGCGTCGAGATCCTGCCGCCCCGGGCGCTGCCGCCCAAGGCGCTCGTGCTCGCGCTCTCGCCGCTACTCGACCAGCGATCGGCCGCAGCACTCCTCGACCTCCGCGCGCGCGGCTTCGATCTCGTCGTGATCGAGGTCTCCCCCGTGCCGTTCGTGCGGCCGGCGACCGACGAGCTCTCGGACCTCTCCTACCGGCTGTGGCGGCTGACGCGCGAGTCGCTGCGCGCGCGCTACGAGCAGGCCGGCGTGCCGGTGGTCGAGTGGGTCGACGGCGTCCCACTCAACGTCCCGCTGGAGGAGGTGGCGGCATTCAGGCGCCACGCACGCCCCGCGCGCGCATAGCGCTCGCTGCCGGGTCGGCGCTCGCGTATGCGGGCGTGCTCGCCTACGCGGCGTCGAGGGAGCCGAGGCTCGCGCCGCTCGTCTCCGGCATCGGCGCGGTCGGGGCGGTGCTGCTCGCGTTCGTGCTCGTGCGGCGGACGGACGAGCTGCTGCCGTGGGCGCTGATCCTGCTCGGCAGCGCGTACACCGTGTCGCTCCTGGTGCACGGGTCGAGTGTCGACGGCGGCGCGCCGCTCGTCGCGGCCGGCCTGCTCGTCTGTGCCGAGCTCGCCGCGTGGTCGCTCGACGAGCGGCATTCGATCGCTGCGGAGCGAGCGGTCGTGGTCGCCCGCGCCGCGGCGCTCGGAGCCCTCGTGGCCGTGAGCACCGCCGCCTCGGGGCTCATCGTCGCGCTGTCGCTCGCCCCGGGGAGCGGGCTCGCGTGGACGGTGCTCGGCGCGGCGGCCTCGGTGCTGGTCGTCGGCGTGGCGGTGCGGCTCGCGCGGCGACCGGTCTGACGAGCCGCCGGCTTTCGGCCCGGACGCTACAATCGCTCCGTTCCGGGGCGCATTCGTCTAGTGGCCTAGGACGCCGCCCTCTCACGGCGGTAGCACGGGTTCGAATCCCGTATGCGCTATCTCATTCAAAACCCCGCAAACCGCGGGGTTTTGTTTCTGAAGGGCGGTAGACTCGCGCCGTGACCCGCCAGGCCTGTCCGCAGGACGTCCGGTTCCTCCGCGACACGCGCAAGCCCGGGCTCTAGCCGCGCGTGCGGAAACTCGTCCTGCGCGTGCTGTGGCCGCTGACGTGGCCCGTGCGCTCGTACTGGATCCACTCGGAGCGCAAGCTCGGCAAGAAGCTGCTCGTCGACCGCGTCCTCAAGCGGCTGATGCCGCCGCTTCCCGCCGGGTTCGAAGCCGAGCTCCCGTCCGGCGGCAAGGTGTTTCTGCACTATCGAGAGGACATCGGTCTCGTCGTCTTCATGGGCGGCGCGTTCGAGGCTGCCGAGTCCGCAGCCGCCGTCAAGTACGCGCGACCCGGGACGGTCGCGGTCGACGTAGGCGCAAACGTCGGCATGTTCACGATCCCACTCGCGCTCGCGGTCGGGCAGCGAGGAGCCGTCCTTGCGATCGAGCCTTCACCCGACAACGTCGAGCGGCTGAAGTCCAACGTGGAGCTGAACGAGCTCGACAACGTGATCATCCGTCCACTCGCTGTCGCCGATCGGCCCGGCGAGCTGCACCTGCACCTCGCCGCCGACCCTGCGTTCCATTCGACGACCACGGTCGCGGAGGCGCGCGCGGTCGGCGAGACCGTCGTGGTGCGCGCGGAGACGCTCGACGTGCTCTGGGAGGAAGCCGGCTCGCCGCTGGTCTCGCTGGTAAAGGTCGACACGGAGGGCGGGGAGCTCGCCGTGCTGCGCGGAGCCGAACGACTCTTCGAGCGCTGCCGTCCGCTGCTGCTCGTCGAGGCGAAGAGCGATGAGCGAATCCTCGACGAGTGGCTCGTGCCACGCGGCTACAGCCGGACGCGGCCGCCCGGATTCGCCGTCGGCAATTTCCTGTGCGTTCCGGCCGGGCTGCCGGCTGAAGGACCCTGAGCTCTCTTCGCTCTACTGGTGGCCGTGACCTTCGCCCGCCGAGTCGTCCGCACCGTCCGCCGCCTCGCCGGCGACGGCGACCTGCCCCGCTGGCTGCGCTGGCTCGCAGCCCTCGGCCTCGCGCCGATCCCGGGCCCGTTCGACGAGGCCGTCCTGCTCGTCGTCGCCGCGATCCTGTGGCTCGGCTACCGGGAGCGCCTGCGCGCGGCCTGGCGCGACGCGAAGCACGAGGCAGAGCGCACCGACCAGCCGCACACGTTGCTCCAGACGGCGGCGAAGACTAGGCCGCAGAAAGATCCGTGACGAGCGGGCCCGTGTCGAACGGGTCGAAGCCGAGCCGCACGGCGATCTCCTCGCTCGTGGGCTTCGTGCCCTCGGCGAACAGGTCGCGCAGCCGCTCGCCCGTCCCTGCGCTCCGCCACCAGTCCTCGCCGAGCTCGCGGATCAGGTGGTGGCGCAGCTGCGCGGAGCGGATCCAGGCGCGGAGGTAGTCGGCGGAATAGAAGCCGGAGTCCATGTCGGCCACGTAGCCGCGCGGGTCGTAGCGGATGCCGGTCGCCTCGGTCAGCAGCGTCGCGTAGTCCCGCGGCGAGCGCCCCTGCTCCTCCGCGAAGCTCGACCAGAAGCCCAGCTCGTACCGCAGCTTCGCCGTGTAACGCCGGTAGAGCAGCGCCTCGAGGAAGCGCGTCGCCTGCGCGTTCTCCTGCGCCTGAGCGTCGGAGAGCCCGAAGTGCAGCGCGTGCCAGCCCGGCTCACGGGTGATCGCCTCGAAGATGTACGAGTAGATCTCCGTCAGCGCGTGGTCGCGCGAGATCTTGCGAAACGTGTAGGGCAGGCGCGGGTCCACGCCCGCGTAGTGCAGCGCGTGGCCGGCCTCGTGCATGAACGCCTGGTAGTCGGCAAGGCCGCCCTGTGCGCGCGTGATCAGGTGCACGACGTCGGGCGGATCCGACGCGATCACGCAGGCTCGCGGATTCTTCTGCGGCCGGTCCTCGAGGTCGAGGCGGATGTTGGGGATCGCGGTCATGTCGAAGCCGAGCGCCTGGACGCTCGCCATGCACACGTCGACCGAGCGCTCCTTCGTGTACGTCGACTCGAGCGGCGAGAGCCGGCGCAGGTAGTGGACGTGCGCGTTCGTCGGCAGCGCGTCGCGCTCGGGGCCGAGGAGCTTCTCGAACCAGGTGTCGCGCAGGCGGCCGTACGCCTCCGTCGTGGCCTCCGAGGCCGCGACGAGCACCTGCTCGAGCTGTCGGAGGGAGATCGCCTTCTCCTCCTCGCTTCGCGCCACGGGGTCGGGCTCGCCGGAGAGGTCGCCCTCGAGCTGCTCGCCGGCCGTCATCAGCGCGAGCCGCTCGTCGTTGAAGCGGGACGACTCGACGCGCTCCAGCTCGCCGAGCTCCTCGCGATCGGCGTACGACTCGAGCACCGCGAGCCTCGCCTGCGCCGAGCGCAGCGGCATCTCCTCGCCCGCGAACGTGACGCGGGCGGCCAGGATCCCGTTCTCGAGCGCGTCCTGCTGCTCGGCGAGCTCGGCCGAGACGAGACCGCCCTCGCACGTCTTGCGCAGCCGGTAGAGCCGCTCACGCTCGTCACCCGACGCGGCGTGCTCGGCCTCGCGCAGCGCCTCCATCTGCGCGCGCGAGAAGAGCTCGCGGTAGCGCGCGACGATCGCGGCCTGCTCCGAGACCTCCTTCTCGCCGACGCGGACCGCGCGGCCCTCCTCGGAGCGCTCGAAGGTGTACTTCTGGAGCTGCGCCTCGTAGTCGGCGGGAGTGCGGACGGCTGTGATCGCCATGGGCCCCAGACTATCGGGAGCCGGCCCGCGGGCGAACGTCGGCGCCGGCGAGCGCCCGCACGGTGCTCGTGAGCTCGTGGAGCGTGAACGGCTTGCCGAGAACGGCATCGGCGTCGATCGTCCGCGCGCCCTGATCGACCTCGGGCGAGCCCGTCACGACCACCACCGGGATCCACGCCTCGCGGCCCCGGATCTCGTCGAGCAGCGTGGCCCCTCGTTCGAGCGCCATGCGCAGGTCGAGCAGGACGAGGGCGACGTGCTCGCGCTCGAGGAGGGCGCGGGCGTCGCCGAGCGTGCCCGCCTCCACCACCCGGTAGCCCTCGAGCTCGAGGTTCACCCGGCACAGCAGCCGGATCGCAGGTTCGTCGTCCACGACGAGAACGACCGGCCGGTTCTTCGTCGTTGCCACTTGGCAGAGTCTACCGGTGCCACTTGACAGAGTCCACCGGCCGGGCGACCCGCCCGCTCCCCCGCGGCCGCCGCCTATGCGCCGCGGGCGGCGCCGAGCCGCGCGAGCGTCTTCTCGCGGCCGAGCAACTCGATGCTCGCGAAGAGCCCGGGCGAGATCTTCGACCCGGTGACGGCGACCCGGATCGGCTGGAACGCCTGCCGCGGCTTCAGACCGCGCTCGTCCGCCGCCGCGCGGAGCGCTGTCTCGATCGCCTCGGCCGTGAACCGCTCGAGCCCCGCGAGCACCGCCTGCGCGGCCTCGAGCATCGGCGCCGCGTCGCGTAGATCGCCGGGGTCCGGCTCCACGTCCTGGAAGAAGAAGCCTGCGAACGCGGGGAACTCGCCGAGCAACGCGATCTTCTCCTGCACGAGCGGAGCGGCCTTGCGCACGAGCCCGGCGTCCCAGTCGTAGCCCTGCTCGCCGAGATAGAGGATCAGCGCGTGCGCGAACTCGTCGGGCGGCATCGCGCGCACGTACATGCCGTTCATCCAGTCGAGCTTGTCGTAGTCGAACTGCGCCGGGCTGACGCTGACGCGCTCGAGGGAGAAGCGCGCGATCAGCTCGTCGCGGCTCATGATCGTCGTCTCGCCGTCGGGCGCCCAGCCGAGCAGCGCCAGGAAGTTCACCAGCGCGTCCGGCAGATAGCCGGCCTTCCGGAACTCCTCGACCGTGACCGCGCCGTGGCGCTTCGAGAGCTTCTTCCCGTCCCGGCCGAAGACGCTCGGCACGTGGGCGTAGACGGGAACCTCACCGCCGACCGCGCGAATGACGTTCAGCTGCTTCGGCGTGTTCGAGATGTGGTCGTCGCCCCGGATGACATGGGTGATCCCGTCCCAGACGTCCTCCATCGGCGACGCGAAGTTGTAGGTGGGCCGTCCGTCGGAGCGGAGGAGCACGACGTCCTCGAGCTTCTCGTTCGGGAACTCGACGCGCCCGCGCACGACGTCGTCCCAGGCCGTGACGCCCTCGTCCGGCATCCGGAACCGGATTGCGCCCTCGTCCTCGTATGCCTTCCCCTCCGCGAGCAGCCGGTGCGCGGCCTCACGGCACTCGTCGAGCCGGTCGAGCTGGAACGTGAGCGCGCCGTCCCAGTCGAGACCCAGCCAGCGGAGCGAGTCCTGAATCTGCTCGACGGCCGCCGCGACCTCACGGCTCGTGTCGGTGTTCTCGATACGCAGCCGGAACTCGCCGCCCTCGTGCCGCGCGAAGAGCCAGTTGAAGAGCGCCGTTCGCACGTTCCCGATGTGGAGCAGCCCGGTCGGGCTGGGAGCCATGCGAACCCGCGCGGTCATCGCGGCGTATCGTAGTGCCGTGCCGCTCGCGCCCGTTCCGCACACCAGCGCGCGTTCGACGGCCCGACTCCGGTAGCGTCGGGCGCCGATGTACATCGGCGCGCACGTCTCCTCCAGCGGGGGCATCCACACGGCGATCGACCGGGCCGAGCAGATCGGCGCCGAGTCGGTGCAGGTGTTCACGCAGAGCCCGCGCACCTGGCGGCAGACGAATCACGACCCCGCGACGTTCGACCGCTTCCGCGAGCGGCGCGCGGAGGCCGGAATCGACGGCGTCCTCTGCCACGCGCTGTACCTCTGCAACTTCGCGGCGCCCGACGACGCGATCTACGAGAAGTCGATCGCCGCGCTGCGCGCCACGATGGAGATCGCGTGCGCGATCGGCGCCGACGGTGTCGTCCTCCACGTCGGGTCGCACCTCGGCGCCGGCCTCGACAAGGGGCTCGAGCGGGTCGTGCCCGCTCTCGAGCAGGTGCTCGCGCTGTGCTCCGACACGACCTGGCTGCTGATGGAGAACTCCGCCGGCGCAGGCGGCACGATCGGGCGCTCGATCGACGAGCTTGCGACGATCTTCGAGCGGCTCGACCGCCACCCGCGGCTCGGCGTCTGCCTCGACTCGTGCCACCTCTACGTCTCGGGGGTCGACGTCACCGACCGTGCGGCGCTCGACGCCTCACTCGACGAGCTCGACTCGACGGTCGGCCTCGACCGGCTGCGGGCGCTGCACGTGAACGACTCGGCCGCCCCGCTCGGGTCGAACCGCGACCGGCACGCGAACATCGGCGAGGGGCTGCTCGGCGAGGGGCTCGGCGTCTTTCTCGGCCACCCGAAGCTCCAGGGCCTGCCCGCAGTCCTCGAGGTGGCGGGCCCGGAGAAGAGCGGCCCGGACGGAAACGAGATTCGCAAGGCGAAGGAGCTCCGCGAGCGCGCGCTCGCCGCGCGATGAGCCGCTACCGCTGGACGATCCTCGGCGCGGGCACGCTCGCGCAATCGAGCCTTGCCGCCGTCTCGGTGGGGCTGCCCGCGCTTGCGCCCGTCCTGCGGTCGCACTACCACCTCTCGCTCGGCCAGATCGGCATCGTGCTCGGCGCGGTGTCGCTCGGGATGCTGCCGACGTTCCTGCCCTGGGGCCTCCTCGCCGACCGGCTCGGGGAGCGCGCAGTGATTCCCCTGGGCCTAGGAGGCGCGGGCATCGCGATCGCAGCCGTGCCGCTGACGACGAGCTTCGGCGCGCTCATCGGGCTGCTCGTTCTCACGGGCGCGCTCGGCGCAAGCATCAACGCGGCGAGCGGCCGCGCCGTCATGGGGTGGTTCGCCGCCGAACAACGCGGCCTCGCGCTCGGCATCCGCCAGGCGTCGATTCCGATCGGGGGCGCCCTCTCCGCCGCGGTGCTGCCCTGGCTCGCTTCGGGCGGCAGCATGACGCCCGCCTTCCTGGCGCTCGGGGCGTTCTGCCTCACGGGTGCGGCGGTCGCCGCTGCGCTGATGCGCAAGGCGCCGGCCGTCCACAGCCCTGCGCTCGTCGACGTCGGTCGACCGATTCGAGACCTCCGCAACTGGCTGCTCGCCGGGGGCTCGGGGCTCTTCGTCGTCGGACAGCTCGCGCTCACGAGCTACCCCGTCCTGTTCCTGCACCAGCATCGCGGTCTCTCGACCCACTCGGCGGCGCTCGTGCTCGCAGCGATGAACGTGCTCGGGATCGGCGCACGCATCGGAATCGGCCGCTGGTCGGACCACGTGCAAGCGCGGATCAAGCCGCTACGCACGCTCGGCCTGCTGATCGCGGTCAGCACGGCCGCGGTGGCGCTGCTCGTCGACGCGCCGCTCGCCGCGCTCGTACCGACGCTGATCGTCGCCGGCGTCGTCAGCCTCTCCTGGAACGGCGTCGCCTTCACGGCCGCCGCCGAGACCGCCGGGCCTGCGCGGAGCGGAGCTGCGCTGGGTTTCCAGCAGACCGTGCTCGGCGTGATCATCTCCATCGGCGCCCCGGCGTTCGCGGCCCTCGTCGGCCTGACCTCGTGGCGCGTCGCGTTCGCCGTCGCCGCGTTCTGCCCACTGCTCGGGGTGCTCGCGCTCCGACGGGTCCCGGACGTTACGGGAGGCGCGCGCTCACGCGGAACGTCGGCGATCCCGCCGGGAGTTCCTTGAACTCCGGGTTGACGCAGCCGAGCTCCCCGCAGCGGTGCTCGTAGCACGGCTCGATCTCGGAGCGGCACATCGGCAACGGCACGCGAATCGCCCGCACGGCGCCGAAGCCCTCACGCCGGCGCTCGGCCGACCGGAGCATGTCGAGGTCGATCTCGGTCTCGAAGATCTTCTGCATGCAGCCGACGAACGTGTGCCCGTGCGCCTCGTACGCGTAGACGAACGGACACGAGCGATCGAGGCACGCCGACGGGTAGACCACCTTGTCGCAGCGCACCTCACAGCCGCGGCAGTCGACCGCGTCCTGGGGACGGAGCGGAAGCGCGAGCTCTTCGAGCCGGTGCGACACCTCACTCATCGGGCACATTGTGTGCGACGTCTTTCCGGCACCGCAAGACTTGATTTTTCCCTCGTTTTCCGCTTGCGCCAACGGAGTCGTGACTTACGACAGCCGCCCGAGCACACGCAGCCCTCCCTCGAGCACGGGCGGGTACGCTAGCGACGCCGTGGCACGCCGCATACTCTGGGCGTTGCTCGCCCTCACGCCCGCGACGATCGGGCTGAGCCACTTCGCGCACCTCGGGGAAACGGTCATGTTCGTGCTCGCCGGCGCCGCGCTCGTGCCGCTCGCGTGGCTGATCGGTGAGGCGACGGAGCACGCGGCGGAGCACACGGGCCCCGGTGTAGGCGGCTTCCTCAACGCCAGCTTCGGCAACGCGCCCGAGCTGATCATCGCCCTGGTCGCGATCAACGACGGGCTCCCGCAGGTCGTCCGGGGATCGCTCGCAGGCAGCGTGATCTCGAACGTCCTGCTCGTCTTCGGCATCGCGCAGGTCGTCGGGCCGGACAAGGCGCAGCTCGACCGGCGATCGCTGCTCACCCATCTCGGGCTCTGCGGAGCAGCCGTGTTCGTCGCCCTCGTGCCGATCGTGCTCGGCTACACCGGCAGCCCCGAGCGGCACACCGCCGTCGTCGCGTCGATCCCGGTATCCGTCCTCCTGCTCGCGCTCTATCTCGCCGTCACCGCCCGCAACCTGCGCCGCCACCGCCGCACCGTGCGCGAGGAGCCCGCGGACGGCGCCTGGACGCTGCCCGCGGCGCTCGTCGCGCTCGGGGTGACCACGGTTGCGACGGCGTTCGTCAGCGAGATCCTCGTGCACTCCCTCGGCACGTTCGCGCACGCCGTCGGCGCGAGCGAGTTCTTCATCGCTGCCGTGATCGTCGCGATCGTCGGGAACGCCGCCGAGCACGGCGGCGCGATCGTGATCGCCCGTGCCGGCAAGATGAAGCTCGCGAGCGAGATCGCCATCTCCTCGAGTGCACAGGTTGCGCTGCTCGTGACGCCCGCGGTGATGCTCCTCTCGCTCCTCTTCGCGCACCCGCTGCCGCTCACCTTCCGCTGGGAGGAGGCCGCCGCGATGGCCGGCGCAGTCGTCGTGGTAGGCCTGATGGTGCGAGACGGGCGGTCGAGGCGCTGGGAAGGCTGGCTCCTGCTCGCCGCCTACCTCGGCGTGGCAGTGGGCTTCCTCCTCGCGGGCGACCGCTGATCCGCAGCCGTTCAGGAGCGTTCCGGATACACAGGCTCCCCGCCCCCCGCTAGCGTTCGGGAGATGAGCGCGATCGACGAATCGGGCGTTCCGGTACCCGCACAGGCAGGCGAGACCGTCGTGGAGGGCCGCGAGCTCACGCGCCGCTACGGCGAGGGCACGACCGCGGTCGACGCGCTCCGCGGCGTCTCGATCGACGTCCGGGCCGGCGAGCTCGTCGCCGTCATGGGGCCCTCCGGCTCCGGCAAGTCGACGCTGATGCACATCCTCGCCGGGCTCGACCAGCCGACCGGCGGCAGCGTGACGATTGCCGGGACGGAGATCACGACGCTCGCCGACGCGAAGCTGACGCGGCTCCGCCGCGCGCACATCGGCTTCGTCTTCCAGTTCTTCAACCTGCTGCCGATGCTGACCGCGGAGGAGAACGTGATCCTGCCGCTCTCGATCGCGGGTGAGAAGCCGGAGCAGCTCTGGCTCGACGAGCTGCTCGCGGAGACCGGGCTCGCCGACCGCCGGACGCACCGCCCCGCGGAGCTCTCCGGCGGCGAGCAGCAGCGCGTCGCGCTCGCGCGTGCGCTCGTTTCACGGCCGACGATCCTCTTCGCCGACGAGCCGACCGGCAACCTCGACTCCAAGACCGGAGGGGAGATCCTCGAGCTGCTGCGCAACTCGGTGAACGCCTACGGCCAGACCACGGTGATGGTCACACACGAGCCTCGCGCTGCCGTGATCGCCGATCGCGTTCTCTTCCTCGCCGACGGGCTCATCGTCCAGGAGCAGCGGGGCGCCACCGCCGCCGAGGTGCTCGAGGTGATGAGCAACCTCACCTCGTGATCGGGGTCGCTCTCAAGGGCCTGCTCGGCCGCAAGCTGCGCGCCGCGCTCACGGCAGTCGCGATCGTGCTCGGCGTCGCGATGATCAGCGGCACCTACGTGCTGACCGACACGATCAAGGCCGCGTTCGGCACCGTCTTCACACAGGTCTACAAGAACACCGACGCGGTGATCACGGGCAAGAGCGCGATCGGCGGCAGGAACGACCGCATCGTGCTGCCGTCCCTGCCCCAGTCGCTGCTCACACGCGTGCGCGCCCTGCCGGGCGTGGACGTCGCCGAGGGCGGCATCGACGACCAGGCGAAGCTCGTGGGCCGCGACGACAAGGTGATCTCGCGCGGCGGCGCGCCGAATCTCGCGTTCAGCGTCAACCCGAGCGGCGACCAGCGCTTCAACCCACTCGTCCTCTCTTCGGGCCGCTGGCCCAGCGGGCCGCACGAGATCGCGATCGACGCGAAGACGGCCTCAGCCGGCCACTTCAATGTGGGCGAGGAGATCGGCGTGCTCGCGCGTGGCCCGCTCGAGCGGTTCCGCATCGCCGGGCTCGTGCGCTTCGGCGGCCTGAGCTCGCTCGGCGGCGCGACCCTCGCGATCTTCGACCTGCCCACCGCGCAGAGGCTCTTCGACAAGCAGGGCAAGCTCGACTCGATGGGCGTCGCGGCCAAGCCCGGCGTGACGCCCGAGCAGCTCGTCGCGCAGATCCGGCCGCTGCTCCCGAAGACCGCGCAGGTTCGCACGGGCCAGCAGGAGGCGAAGCAGGCCGCGAAGGACACGAACGCCTTCCTGAGCATCCTCGAGTACTTCCTGCTCGCCTTCGGCTTCGTCGCGCTCTTCGTCGGGATCTTCGTGATCGCGAACACCCTCGGGATCACCGTCGCCCAGCGGATGCGCGAGCTCGCAACCCTGCGCACGCTCGGTGCGACCCGCAGGCAGGTGTACTGGTCGGTCGTGCTCGAGGCGTTCGTGATCGGCGTGATCGCCTCCGTGATCGGGCTGTTCCTCGGCCTCGGTCTCGCGAAGCTGCTGAACCAGGTCTTCGTGTGGTTCGGGATCGACCTCCCGCAGGTCGGGACGGTGTTCGCCGCCCGGACGGTCGTCGTCGCGCTCGCCGTCGGGATCGTCGTGACGTTGATCGCCGCGATCCGGCCCGCGCTGCGCGCGACGCGCGTGCAGCCGATCGCCGCGGTGCGCGAAGGCGCCGTGCTCCCGCCGTCGCGTCTGGCCCGCTTCGGGCCCCACATCGCGATCGTGGTGATCGTGCTCGCGCTCGGGTTGATGCTCTTCGGCCTCTTCGGCAGCGGCACGACGAAGGTGCACCTGCTCGCGCTCGGCATCGGCGCGCTCGGGGTCTTCATCGGTGTGGCGTTGCTCGCGCCCACGCTCGTGCCTCCGGTCGCACGCGTCCTCGGGTTTCCGGCGGCGCGCTGGGGCGGCGCGCCGGGGATGCTTGCCCGCGGCAACTCGATCCGGAATCCATCGCGCACGGCGTCGACCGCGTCTGCGCTGATGATCGGGCTCACGCTCGTGACGCTCGTCTCGGTGCTGGCCGCGGGATTGAAGACGACGTTCGAGAGCTCCGTGAACACGCTCTTCAGCGCGGACTACGCGCTCACGTCGCAGAACGGCTTCACCCCCACGTCGATCGCGTCGGAGCAGGCGCTGCGCGGAGTGCGAGGCGTCGAGGTCGTGAGCGGCGTCCGCGCGGGCGAGGGCGAGGCGTTCGGCACGCGGGTCGGCCTCACGGCAGTCGAGCCGACCGTGAGCAAGGTGGTCGACCTGAAGTGGAAGGACGGAAGCGCCGCCACGCCTGCCCACCTCGGGAACGACGGCGCGATCGTCGCGAAGAGCTACGCGAAGGACCACAAGCTCCAGGTCGGCTCGCCGATCGACCTGACGACTCCGTCGGGCGGCACGCTGCACCTGACGCTGCGCGGGATCATCGATCCCCCCAAGGGCGGCTCGCCCTTCGGCGACATCACGATCTCGACGCAGCGGTTCGACCGGGAGTACGCGAATCCGCAGAACCTCTTCACGTTCGTCAAGACGCGCGGCGGCGCCACGGACGAGAACACCGCTCGGCTCAAGCGGGCGCTCGCGCGCTTCCCCGACGCGAAGATCCAGACGCAGGCGCAGTTCATCAAGGCCCAGGAGAGGGGGATCAACCTCCTCCTCGAGCTCCTGTACGTCCTGCTCTCGCTCTCGATCGTGATCAGCCTCTTCGGGATCGTGAACACGCTGGTGCTGACGGTGTTCGAGCGGACGCGCGAGATCGGGATGCTGCGGGCCGTCGGCATGACGCGCCGCCAGGTGCGGAACATGATCCGGCACGAGAGCATCATCACCGCGCTGCTCGGCGCGGCTCTCGGGATCCCGGTCGGCGTCGTGCTCGCGCTGATGATCGGGAAGGCGATCGACTATCCGGCGTTCACGATCCCGTGGGGGACGCTCGCCGTGTTCGTCGTCGCGGCGGTGATCGCGGGCCTCGTGGCCGCGATCTTCCCGGCACGGCGCGCGGGAAGGCTGAACATCCTCGACGCGCTGAAGTACGAGTAGGGACGGTCAGCCCGCGGCTCAGCATCAAGCAGGCTAGGCCGGCACCGCGGCACGCACCTGCGCCAGCCAGCCGCCGTCCGTGAGGCGCGTCCACGCCACCTCGACGTGCTCCGCCGTGAACAGCCGCACCTTGCGCGGACTCCAAGCCCGCACGCAGCTCGTCGCGTCCTCCGCGGTTTCTGCACCCTCGTGCGCTGCGGCCCAATGCGTCGTTGCCAGCAACTCCAAGCCGTAAGGGCTCTCGAAGCCATCGATCAGCGAGCCGACACGATCGAAGCGCGCGAGCGTGGCGGCGCTCTGTTTGAGGAAGACCTCGGCCTCCTCGACAGCTCCCGGCAACAGCGAGATCCCGGTGTGGCTCGTGCCATCGCCGTAACCCTCGAGGAAGTGGCCTTCGAGCCGCCGCAGCAGGTGCCTTGCACCGTCAGCGTAGGGGCCGAACTGCTGCTTGACGAAGGCGAGCTCGAGCGGTTCGCCGGCCTCCTGGAGGAAGTAGAGGAGCTTTTGTGCCTCGAGCATCGTTGCGCGATCGCCAGGTTCGAAATAGCGCGCGAGCAGACCCAGCAACGCCGCGCGCGCGGCCGTCATCGCCGGACGAGTCGACGTATCGGGCATCGCCCGCGGCGAGGGCGGCGCCTGTGGCGGGTAGACGAGAACTCTGATCGGCAGATCGCCCAGCGCGGCTTCGATCCGCTCGCGAACATCCGACCAATCGAGACCCCCGAGGCCGCAACCAAGGGCCGGCAGGGCGACCGAGCGCAGATCGCGTTCGATCAGAACACGCCTCAGGTCATCAAGTCCCGCCTCGATGTCCGTCAACCGTGATCGACCGCGCCAGTGGCGCTTGGTCGGAAAGTTGAGGATGAGACGTGGCCCATCGAGGCGGTTCGACTCCCAGCCGAATACTCGCCCAGGGACGACCTCGCCGCACGCGACAGCGGCCGCGTAGGCCTCGTAGTTCTCGGGGAAGGCACGCCGGAACTGCAACGCCACGCCCTTTCCCATCACCCCGACCGTGTTGACCGTGTTGACGAGCGCTTCCGCGTCGGCTTCCAGGAGGTTTCCCTTGACGTACTCGATCATGGCTTAGAAATACCAATCTGGCCGGACGACCACGCGCAGCGGCGAACCCACCTGGTCGAGGAGTTCTCGCACCCGTGACCGTACCGTCTCGTCGATCACCGCCAGCTCGTCGACCAGATCGAGCGGGACGGCGCCGTGCACGAGGAACTCCGCCTGTCGGCGCCGCACCCGGTCGCCGTCCTCAGGCGTGTTCGCCCAGATCACCGCTTCCATCAGCTCCCAGTCCACGCGCTCGCCCATCTCCGCCAGATTCGGACAGAACCGCGTCAGGCCATGTGCCGCGTTGCCGTCGCTGAACACGCACTGCAAGCCGGCATGGACGAGACGCTCCGACGTCGTAACGACATACACGAGCGCGCGCTGACCGTCACCGACCCCCCCCAGCATGCTCTCGATGGAGCCGGAAGAGCATCGGCGAACGCGGGGCGAAGTAGAAGGGCACATAGTCGCCGACCACGCCGCCCGGACCGCACCCGACCGCGATCGTCGTCCGTCTCGCCTTGATCGATACGTCCGCAACATCGACGACTGTTGCGGCCGATCTGTGGCACTGCAGCTCGCCGGCGGCGAGCACCGTAGGCAGGTTCCTGCCATGCGCGAAGTGCAAGATCGACGCCAAAGTGCCCGCAGTCTAGGCCCGATAGCACGGCGCCTTCGAAACCTCATGCGTGCGCGCTCGAGACCGTCCCGGACGACGCCCGAACGACAAACAGTGGTCGAGGCTTCAGACCCAGAGCGTCGGCTCGCGCGTGACCGGGTAGCCCGCGAGCACGAGCCGCACGACGTCGCCTTCCGCGTCGCGCTCGACGCGCAGCGCCTCGCCCTGCTCCCAGCCGGACTCGACGCGCCAGCGGTCGTCGCTCTCCCGCACGATCACGGCCGACGGCTTCCAGTCCGCGTCGCCGGGGAAGCGCGCGTCGAGCTTGCCGTTCTTCCAGCGGATCGTGAACGCCTCTCCCTCCATGAACCAGATGCCGAGGAGCGGCAAGACGTCGTCGGGCGGCGGCTCCTCGACCTTCCAGGGCGCGAGCGGCACGGGCCAGTGGTCGACCGTCGCGGCGACGAGCTTCTTCGCCGGCTCGCCGAGGACCGCGCTGCTCGAGTTGGTGAGGATGGCGACGCCGACCCTGTCGGCGGGCGAGACGTACATCGCGGCGATGAAGCCGGGCATCGAGCCGCCGTGGCCGGCCAGGATGCGGTCGCCGTCGCGCTGCAGCATCAGGCCGAGGCCGTAGCCGCCGCTCCAGCGCACGTGATCGTCGATCGTCTGGAGGGTGCGCATCTCCTCGACGGTCGCCCGCGCGAGCACCGACTCGTCAGGCTCGGCGAGGAACCACGCCCAGGTGCACAGGTCGCGAACCGTCCCCCACAGCTGGCCTGCTGCGATCCACGCGCCGGTGGTGACGGGCGCCTCGTCCCAGACGCCCTCGACGTACGGCTGCACGAGGTAGCCGGCCGCGGCGGGCTGCTGCGGCTCGAAGCTCGTGCGCGTGAGCATGAGCGGCGTGAGGAGGCGATCCTGCACGTACTGCGCGTAGGGGCTGCCGGAGACGCGCTCGACGACGACGCCGAGCAGCGCGAACGCGAGGTTCGAGTAATGGAAGCGCGCGCCGGGCGGGAGGACCTGCTCGGCCTCACCGAGCGTGGCGAGCAGCTCCGGCACGTCGGCGAACCGCGCCTTCAGCCAGGCGTCGTCGTGGGTCTCGCGCTGTAGCCCTGACGTGTGCGAGAGCAGACGGCGCAGCGTCGGCGCGTGGGCGGCGGCGTCGACGTGCTCGTCGAGCGGGTCCTCGAGGTCGAGCTTGCCGGCGTCGCGCAGCTGCATGATCGCCGCTGCGGTGAACGTCTTCGTGATCGAGCCGAGCCGGTACTGTGTGTCGGGCGTCGCCTCGCGGGCCGCCGCGACGTCGGCGGCGCCGACGGCGCTCTCCCAGACGAGCTCGCCGTCGCGAATGACCGCGGCCGCAATGCTCGGAAGGCGCTGGTCCCGCTGCTCGCGCCGGATGCGACGCTCGAGCTCGACGGCGAGCGTCTCAGGCGCCGGCACGGTCGCCCGCTCCGAGCGCGCGAGGCAGGGCCTCGATCGCACGCTCGATGTCGTCGTCGGAGATGTCGAGATGCACGACGGCGCGCATGATCGTCGGGTGGACGGTCTCGGAGATCCCGACGCCCACGGCGGCGGCGCGCGCCTCAGCCTCCTGCCGGGTGAGGGCGAGCGGCGCGACGTCGATCTGGACGAAGTTCGTCTCGGTCTGCGCGGGATCGACCGGCAGGCCTGCTGCCGCCCAGCCTCGAGCAAGGCGCTGCGCGCGGGCGTGGTCGTCGGCGATCCGGTCGACGTGGTGGTCGAGGGCGTAGAGGCCGGCGGCGGCGACGATCCCGGCCTGCCGCATCGCGCCGCCGAAGAGGTGCTTCCCGCGCCGGGCCGCGACCATCAGCTCGGCCGAGCCCGCGATGAGCGCGCCGAGCGGGCAGCCGAGCCCCTTCGAGAGGCAGAGCGTCACGGCGTCGAAGCGCCGACCGATCTCGGCGGCGCTCACGCCGAGCGCGGTCGCCGCGTTCACGAGCCGGGCGCCGTCGAGGTGGAGGCGCAGATCGTGCTCCCGCGCCGTCTCGGCGATCGCGTCGATCTGCTCGAGCGACCAGGTGCGGCCGCCCGAGGAGTTGTGGGTGTTCTCGAGCGAGACGATCCGGGTGCGCGGCATGTGCCCGCTTCTCCAGTCACGCACGGCCGCCCGCACCTGCTCGGGCGCGAACGTGCCGTGCCGCCCGGGGAGGCCACGCATCACGAGCCCGCTGAAGACGGCCGGCCCGCCCTGCTCGTAGAGCAGCACGTGCGCGGTCTCCTCCGCGAGGAGCTCGTCGCCGGGCTGCGTGAGGATGCGCAGCGCGATCTGGTTCGCCATCGACGCCGTCGGCACGAAGACGGCGGCCTCGTGACCGAGGAACGCAGCGGCGCGCCGCTCGAGCTCGAGGACGGTCGGGTCCTCCCCGTACTGCTCGTCGCCCACGACGGCGTGCGCGATCGCCTCGCGCATGGCCGGGGTCGGGCGGGTCATCGTGTCCGAGCGGAGGTCGATCACGCCACGGACGCTATCGAGTTGTCCACCGAGGGCGCGCCGGGTGCCATCGGCGTACGCGACCGCTACCTTGGTCACGTGGATCTGATACTTCTCGAGAAGACGCTGCGCGAGCACGGCGAGCCGGCCTACCGCGCGGGCCAGGTATGGGACTGGGCCGCCGACGGCGCAGCCGGCTACGACGCGATGTCGAATCTCCCCGGCACGCTGCGCGAGGAGCTCGCCTCCGCGGTCCCCTTCTCGACCCTGACCGTCGAGACGGAGCGCGAGTCGAAGGACGGGACGATCAAGACGCTCTTCAGGACGGCCGACGGGCACCCGGTCGAGGCGGTGCTCATGCGCTACCGCGACGGCCGCCGCTCGTTGTGCCTGTCCTCGCAGTCGGGCTGCCCACTCACGTGCACGTTCTGCGCGACCGGCCAGATGGCGTTCGGCCGCAACCTGACCGCGTCGGAGATCCTCGACCAGGCGCTGCACTTCCGGCGCATCGGCGCCGTCGACCACGCGGTGTTCATGGGCATGGGCGAGCCGATGCTCAACTTCGACGAGGTGCTCGCAGCCGCGCGGAAGCTGCCGGACGTCGGGATCACGCACCGGCGCACGACGATCTCGACGGTGGGCTGGCTGCCCGGGCTGAAGCGCTTCGTCGACGAGGTGGACGTGCCCATCAGGCTCGCGCTGTCGCTGCACGCGCCGGACGGCGAGCTGCGGTCGAAGCTCATGCCGGTGAACGTCACGTATCCGCTGCGCGACATCCTGGCCGAATGCCGGCGGCACGTCGAACGCACGAACCGCCGCGTCTACGTCGAGTACGTGCTGCTCGCAGGCGTGAACGACTCGCCCGAGCAGGCCAAGGCGCTCGGGAAGCTGCTCGGCCGCGACCACTTCAAGGTGAACCTGATCCCGTACAACCCGACGGGAATGTACGACGGCTCCTCGCGCGATCGCATCGCCGCGTTCAAGCTGGCGCTCGACCGCACCCGGGTCCCGTCGACGGTTCGCCTCACGCGCGGCCGCGACATCGAGGCGGCGTGCGGTCAGCTCGCGGCAGCGCCGAAGCCTCGACGCCGGGACCTCGCGACCGCGGCTCAGCCCGCAAGCCGGTAGTAGATCTCGAGCCGGTTCCCCGACGGGTCGGCGAAGAAGACGGCGTAGTAGTCGGGACCGTACGGCATGGGTTTCGGCCCGCTGAGCTCGGCGCCGGCAGCGGCGGCGACGGCGGCGAGCCGGTCGACCTCCGTGGGCTCGGACACCCAGAAGGCGATCCGGCTCTCGTTCGCAACGTGCCCGGGGCTCTCGACGATGGCGAAATACGCCGCGGCCGGCAGCTCTCCGGCGGTCGAGAACACCTTCCACTCGGGATCGTCGTCGCGCTCCGTGAAGCCAAGCTCCGGCAGGAGCGCCTCGTAGAACGGCAGCGCCGCCGAGAGGTCCCGCACGCGGAGATCGACGTGGCCGAACGGATTCCGGGCCACCATGCCGGGACGATACGTCACGCAACTGCCGCGACCGCCGCCTCGACGCGCTCCTACGCCCCCGTCAAGGGACACGCACCTCCAGCGCGTGGAGCCAGGAGCCGGGCATCAGGCGGGCCGGCGGAGGTCGGCGCGGTGCATCCAGCCGTGCAGCAGCGCGGCGGCGAGGAGGAGGAGGTCGCCGACCGCGATCGCGAGATCGCACACGTTGAACGCGATGCCGCCGTGCACGAACGGGTCGGGAACGCCGTTCCACGCGATCCCCGAGACGACCGTGCCGAGCGCTCCGCCGGCGGCGATGCCCGCGCCGAGCGCCACGCCGAGCGACGGAACGCGAGGCGCGAGCGCCAGGAGCGCCAGCGCGATCGCCGCCGCCAGCACGAGCACGCCCGCCGAGCGGGTGTGATGGAACGGCGTCGGCGTCAGCACCTCGTGCGTCAGTGCGACGCCCAGCACGACGAGCGCCGCGACGGCGGCAACGCCTCGGCGGCGGCGCTCAATCATCTAGATGGCTGAGCGCCTCGACCGCGACCGGCTCCACGTCCGGCTGCGGGTGCTGCTCGAAGCCGTACTTCACCACGGGGTGCTTCGCGGCGCGCACCTCATCGAGCCGTCGCACCGGGCGATTGTGCGGCGCCTGCTTGAGAAGCTCGGGGCTCTCTGCCGCCTCCTTCGCGATCTGGAGCATCGCGTCGCAGAACGCGTCGAGCGTCTCCTTCGTCTCGGTTTCCGTCGGTTCGATCATCAACGCCTCCGGCACGACGAGCGGGAAGTAGATCGTCGGCGGGTGGTACCCGTAGTCCATCAGCCGCTTCGCGACGTCGAGCGCCGTCACGCCGTGGTCGCGCTTGAGGTTGCGCGCCGACAGAACGAACTCGTGCATGCAGAGCCGGTCGTACGGCAGCTCGTACGCGTCCTTCAGCCGTGCGCGCACGTAGTTCGCGTTCAGCACCGCCGTCTCCGACATCTCGCGCAGGCGGGGCCCGTACATGCGGATGTACGCGTACGAGCGCACTAACACGCCGAACGGCCCGGTGAACGCGCGCACCTTGCCGATCGACTCCGGCCGGTCGAAGTCGAGCCCGAACGTCCCGTCGTCGTTGCGCACGACCGCGGGCACCGGGAGGTAGGGCTCGAGGATGTCGCGCACGGCGATCGGGCCGCCGCCGGGGCCGCCGCCCCCGTGCGGCTGCGCGAAGGTCTTGTGCAGGTTGATGTGCACGATGTCGAAGCCCATGTCGCCCGGGCGCGAGATGCCACAGACCGCGTTCAGATTCGCTCCGTCGTAGTACATGAGCGCGCCCGCGCCGTGGAAGATCTTCTCGATCTCCTCGATGTTCTCGTCGAAGAGCCCGAGCGTCGACGGGTTCGTGAGCATGAGCGCCGCCGTGTGGTCGTCGACCTTCGTGCGCAGGTCGTCGAGGTCGATGTTGCCGCGCGCATCGGTCTTGACGGGCGTCATCTCGTACCCCGACATCGTCACCGACGCGGGGTTCGTGCCGTGCGCGGTGTCGGGGATGACGACCCTGCGCCGCTGCTCCGACTCGCCGCGTGCCTCGAAGTGGGCGCGCACGAGCATCAGGCCGGTCAGCTCGCCCTGCGAGCCGGCCGCGGGCTGCAGCGAGACGGCGTCGAGCCCGGTCACCTCCCTGAGGATCTCCTGGAGGCGCCACTCGAGCTCGAGCGCGCCCTGGACGCCGTCCTCGTCCTGCAGCGGGTGGAGGCTCGCGAAGCCGGGCAGCCCGACGAGCCGCTCGTTGACGCGCGGGTTGTACTTCATCGTGCACGAGCCGAGCGGGTAGAAGCCGGTGTCGACGCCGAAGTTCCGCGTCGAGAGCTCCGTGAAGTGGCGCACGAGCTCGAACTCGGGCACCTCCGGCAGCCGCGGCGGCTCCGCGCGGCGCAGTTCCTCCGGCACCCCGGCCGGCGGGAGCCCCTCGTGCTGGGGGATCGTCGACGCGCGCCGCCCTGCCTGCGAGCGCTCGTAGATGAGCTTCATCGCGCCACCTCGGCGAGAACGTCCGCGAGGCGGTCGATCTCCGCAGGCGTCCGCTTCTCGGTGACCGCGACGAGCAGCACGTCGTCCATGCCTTCGTAGTCCCGTCCGATCGCGTAGCCGGGATGCACTCCCCGTTCCCGCGCGTCGCGGATCACGTCCCGCGCGTTCCGTCCGACGCGTACCGCAAGCTCCTTGAATGTTGCCCGCTCTGGAAACACGAGCTCGAGGCCCGCTCGCTCCTGGAGCTGCTGCTTCGCATATGCGGCCAGCGAGAGACAGGTCTCCCCCAGCTCGCGCAGCCCCTGCGGCCCGAGCCACGTGAGGTAGACGAGGCCGCCGAGGGCGAGCAGCGTCTGGTTCGTGGTGATGTTCGACGTCGCCTTCTCGCGCCGGATGTGCTGCTCGCGGGTCTGCAGGGTGAGGACATAGCCGCGCTGACCCGCGGTGTCTGCCGTCTCGCCGACGATCCGCCCGGGCATTCGCCGGATGAACTCCTGTCGTGTGGCGAGGAAGCCGTAGTGCGGCCCCCCGTACGAGGGGAAGTTGCCCGCCGCCTGCCCTTCGCCGAGTGCGAGCGCACAGCCGTAGCGGCCCGGCGCCTCGAGCACCCCGAGTGACAGCAGGTCGACGTGCGCCACCGCGAGCGCCTCGGCGTCGTTCGCCGCGGCCGCGAGCTCCGGCGCCGGCTCGAGGCAGCCGAAGACGTTCGGCTGCTGGAAGATGACCGCCGCAGCCCCCTCGGCCGCCCGCCGGAGCTCGTCTGGATCCGTCGTCCCGTTTCGATGGGGCACCTCGACGATCTCGAGGCCGAAGCCCGGCGCGTACGTCTTCACGACCTGGCGCACCTGCGGGCTCGTCGCCTCCGTGACGACGATCGTCGTCTTGCCGGGCCGCGCGTGCTTCGCGATGAAGCAGGCGTCGGCGGTCACCGTCGCGCCGTCGTAGCCGGACGCGTTCGACACGTCCATGCCGGTGAGCTCGCAGATCGCCGTCTGGTACTCGAAGATCGCCTGGAGCACGCCCTGGCTCATCTCGGGCTGGTACGGCGTGTACGCGGTGAGGAACTCGCCGCGCTGCATCAGCGTGTCGACGACCGCGGGAACGTAGTGGTCGTAGACGCCGGCGCCGAGGAACGAGAGCTCCCGCTCCATGTCGACGTTGCGCGCGGCGAGCTCGCCCATGTGCGTGGAGAGCTCCGCCTCCGAGAGAGGCCGCTCTAGCTGGAGCTCTCGGTCGAGCCGGACACCCGGCGGGATGTCGCGGAACAACTCGGCGACCGACGAGACGCCGATCGTGCGCAGCATCGCCTCCCGGTCGGCGTCGGTGAGCGCGAGGAACGGATGCTGCGTCACTGCTCGGCCAGAACCTGCTTGTACGCCGCGACGTCGATCAGCGCATCGGCCTCGGACGGGTCGGACAGGCGGATCCGGATCAGCCAGCCGTCGCCGTAGGGATCCTCGTTGACCGTCTCGGGCGCGTCGACGACCTTCTGGTTCACCTCGAGCACCTCGCCGGAGAGCGGCGCGATCACGTCGGAGACCGCCTTCACCGACTCCACCTCGCCGTACGACGCGTCCTTCGTCACGGTCGCGCCCTGCGCAGGCGGCTCGAAGTGGACGAGCTCGCCGAGCGCGTCGGCGGCGAACCACGTGATCCCGAGCACGGCCTCGTCTCCGTCGATACGGGCCCAGTCGTGCTCGGGATGGTATTTCAGCTCGTCGGGATACGACTCCGCCGCGGCCATTTCAGTCCTTCCTCTCGTAGATCGGCTTCTTCACGACCCGCGCCCTGCGCGGCTTGCCGCGCACGTCGATCGTCAGCTCCGTGTCCAGCGCCGCCTGCGCGGCCGGCACGTAGCCGAGCCCGACGCCGACGTCGAGCATCGGCGAGTGCGTGCCCGAGGTGACCTCGCCGCCGCCCTCGATCGGCATGCCCTGGCGCGGAATCGCCTTGTCCTGCATCACGAACGGGACGAGCTTGCGCGCCGGGCCCTCCTCCTTCACGCGCCGGAGCGTCTCGACGCCGGTGAACTCCTTGGCCAGCGCGCACGTCCAGCCGAGCCCGGCGGAGATCGCGTCCGTGTCGGGCGTGATGTCGTTGCCGTGCAGGGGATAGCACGCCTCGAGCCGCAGGGTGTCGCGCGCGCCGAGCCCACAGGGCACGACCCCGCGCGCGAGAACCGCGTCCCAGAGCGCGACGGCGTCCTCGCTCATGCAGAGCAGCTCGCAGCCGTCCTCGCCGGTGTAGCCGGTGCGGTTCGCCATCGCCTGAACGCCGTCGATGCGCGACTCGGCGAAGGTGAACGGCGCCGCGGGCGGCAGCCCGAGCTTCGCGATCGCATGCGGCCCCTGCACCGCGATCAGCGCGTAGTCGTCCGAGACGTCGCGGACGTCGACGCCGCTGATCTCGCGCTCCTTGATCCAGCGGAAGTCCGTGTCGCGGTTCGCGGCGTTGACGACGAGCAGGTAGCGGCAGCGTTCGAGCTGGTAGGCGATCAGGTCGTCGACGATCCCGCCACGCTCGTTCGTGAGCAGCGTGTACTGCGCCTCACCCGGGCCGACCCGCGCGAGATCGTTCGAGAGGAGCCCCTGGAGCAGCTCGAGCGCGCGGGGGCCTTCGACCTCGAACTGGCCCATGTGGGAGACGTCGAAGACGCCCGCGTCCGTGCGGACGGCGCGATGCTCCTGGATGACGCCCTCGTACTGCACCGGCATCTCCCAGCCGGCGAAGGGGACCATTCGCGCGCCGAGCCCGACGTGCCGATCATGGAGAGGGGTGCGCTGGAGCGTCTGCGCCATACACAGGCGATCCTAGTGGTCGCCCGTCGCCCGTCGCACGGGGCCCGGGGACCGACCCCGAAAGCGGCGCCGCGTCGTAGGGCTCTTCAGTCGTCGCGCAGGAACGAGGGCACGTCGAGCGCGTCGTCCGGCATCTCGAAGCCGCCGCCGGGAATCGGCGCGGACGGGATCGGAGCCTCGCTCGCCTCGCGCCGCCGGCGCCGGCGCAGGCCGCCGAAGCCGGTCGCGATCACGGTCACCCGCACCTCGTCGCCCATCGCGTCGTCGATCACCGCGCCGAAGATGACGTTCGCGTTCGCGTCGGCGGCGCCGGTGACCACCTCGGCCGCCTCGTTGACCTCGAAGAGGCCGATGCCGGCCCCGCCCGTGATGTTGAGCAGGATGCCGGTGGCGCCCTCGATCGACGTCTCGAGCAGCGGCGAGGAGACCGCGGCGCGGGCCGCCTCGGTCGCCCGGTTCTCACCGGAGGCGGCGCCGATGCCCATCAGGGCCGAGCCGGCGTCGCGCATGATCGTGCGCACGTCGGCGAAGTCGAGGTTGACGAGCCCCGGCACGGTGATCAGGTCGGTGATCCCCTGGACGCCCTGGCGAAGGATGTCGTCGGCCATCCGGAACGCCTCCGTGACCGACGTGCGCTTCTCGACGACCTGGAGGAGCCGGTCGTTCTCGATCATGATCAACGTGTCGACCCGGTCGCGGAGCTGCTCGATGCCCACGTCGGCCTGCTGGCTGCGCTTGCGGCCCTCGAAGACGAACGGCCTCGTCACGACCCCGACCGTCAGCGCCTGGAGCTCGCGCGCGAGCTCCGCGACGATCGGCGCGCCGCCCGTGCCCGTGCCGCCGCCCTCGCCCGCGGTGACGAAGACCATGTCGGCGCCCTTCAGCGCCTCCTTCAGCTCGTCGCGGCTCTCCTGCGCGGCGGCGAGGCCGACCGCGGGATCCGCTCCCGCGCCGAGCCCCCGCGTCGCCTGCGAGCCGATGTGGACCTTCACGTCGGCGTCGCACATCATCAGCGCCTGCGCATCCGTGTTGACCGCGATGAACTCGACCCCGGTGAGGCCTGCGTCGACCATCCGGTTGACGGCGTTCGTGCCGCCGCCGCCGACGCCGACGACCTTGATCACAGCGAGATAGTTGCCCGACTGGTCGCGCATGCTCATGAGGACGACACCTGAACCTTTGGTGGAGCGTAGGGGCGTGAAAACACGCTTTGTGGCGCAGGGTAGATGTGCGGCATCTGGCTGTCAATCAGAGCTTGACCGTTCATACCATCCACCTCTACCTGAGACTTGAGGGTTCAGTTCCGGAGACCGGCCGGCCGGGCACGCTGATGTCGAGATACGCCGCCCCGGGAGGGAGGCCGTGCAGCGCGCGCCGCGCGACGGCGAGCTTGAGCCGCACGTCGGTCGGCTCGCCCAGCCGCAGCTCGAGTCCGGAGCGCAGTCGCAGCACGAGCTCCCGGCGGGCCATCGCCGCCGTGGCGATCCGCGCAGGGAAGCGGGCGGCGAGCGCGAGAGCGCGGGCGGCGGCGCCGGCTCCGTCGGGCTCGACGAACTCCCCCGCCGCGACCTGCGTGGCGTGCGGTACCCAGATGCGGGGCAGCGACGGATACGTGCGCGGCGGAATACGCTCGACGGCGCGGCCGCGTCCGGAGAGGAGCCACGTCTCGGCGCCGCGGTGGAGCACGGCGACGGGCGTCTCGGGGACGATCGTCAGGCGGAGCGTGTGCGGGAATGCGCGGTCGTAGCCGACCGAGACCACCGTGGGGAGCGCCTCGAGCCGGCCCTCGAGCGAGCGGCCGTCGAGGGAGAGCAGGCTCGTGCCGAAGAGCGGGGCGAGCTCGTGGCGCACCTGCCGGCGCACGACCGGCGAGGCCCCCACGATCTCGATGTGCGCCACCGCGAACGTCGAGGTCTGGCGGGCCGCGACGTAGGCGCCGCCCGCGAGGACGAGGAGCGACAGCCCCGCGAGGATCGAGCGGCTCGACGGCAGGAAGCGGCCGGACACGAGGCGAACGGCGGGCGGCGCCGGAAGCGCGGCCGCACGCGCGCGCGGAGCGGGACCCTGCGCGCGGCGGCGCTGGACGGCTCGGTCGACGGACGCTCGGCGCTGGGCAGTCACCCGCTCAGGTTCGCCGTACGCCGAGCCGCTCCTACGTGTCAGAGCGGAGCGGCGGCAACTCGAGCGCGCCGAGGAACTCGACCTCGTGGTGCAGCTCGACGCCGTACTGCTCGTAGGCGCGACGGCGCGCCTCGGCCATCAGCGCCACGGCGTCCGCGCTGCGCGCGCCGCCGGCGTTCTCGATGAAGTTCGCGTGCTTCGGCGAGATCTGGGCGCCGCCGATGCGATGCCCCTTGAGCCCGCAGGCCTCGAGCATCCTCCCCGCGCTCAGCTCGTGCTCCGGGTTCTTGAACACGCTCCCGAACGTGCGCCGGTTCGTCGGCTGCGCCGCCTTGCGCCGCGCGTTCAGCTCCGCCACCTCGGCCCTGATCTCCGCGGGCGGTCGCGGGTGCAGCCGCAGCTCCGCCTGGACGACCACCTGGCCGTGGCGGAGGCTCGAGTGCCGGTACGAGAGCCCGAGCTCGGCGGGTGTCAGCCAGGCGGTGCCCTCCGCGGTGGCCACGAGCGCGCGGACCAGCACCTGCGAGAACTCGCCGCCGTACGCGCCGGCGTTCATCCAGACCCCGCCGCCGGTCGTGCCCGGGATGGCGCACGCGAACTCGAAGCCGCCGAGCCCCGCCGCGCGCGCTCTGTGCAGCGCGACGGCGTTGGCCGCGCCCCCACCGGCCCGCAGGAGCGCGCCGTCGATCTCGACGCCGGCGAGGCCGCCTGCGAGCTTGAGCACGAGCGCGTCGACGCCGTCGTCGGCGGCGAGCAGGTTCGAGCCGAGCCCGACCGTCGCGACGGCGGCATTGCGCTCCGCCGCCCAGCGCAGCAGCTCCTCGAGCTCGCCCACCGATGCGGGACGCGCGAACGCGCGCGCCGGCCCACCGGTGCCGAGCGTCGTGAAGCGGGAGAGCTCGATGCCCTCCTCGATCGTCACGCAAGCGCCTCCAGGAGCAGCGGCGCGGCGCGGTCGACGTCGCCCGCCCCGAGCGTGAGCACGGTGTCGCCCGCGCGCGCCCAGCCCGCGACGAGGCGGGCCCCCTCCTCGACGGTCGCCGCGTACCCGAGCCGCATGCCGGGGCGCACCGCTGCGAGCTCCTCGACGATCAGGCGGCCGGTCACACCCGGCAGCGGCTCCTCGCGCGCCGGATAGACGTCGGTGACGCAGACGGCGTCCGCCGCCGCGAGCGCGACCGCGAACTCGTGCGCGAGATGCGCCGTGCGCGAATAGAGATGCGGCTGAAACAGCGCGAGCACGCGGCCGCCGCCGTTGCGCACCGCGGCGAGGTCGGCGGCAAGCTCGGCGGGATGGTGGGCATAGCTGTCGAGCACCGTCACGCCGGCCGCCTCACCCTTGCGCTCGAGCCGGCGCCCCGCTCCGGCGAACTCGACGATCACGCGCTCCGCGTCCGCGCGCGCGACACCGGCGAGCTCGAGCGCCGCGATCGCCGCGGCGGCGTTACGACGGTTGTGCTCGCCGGGCACGATGAGCTCGAGCTCGACGGGTTGCAACGCCTCCGCGCGGACGACGTGCGGGACGTGCGTCAGCCACTCCTCGAAGAGCTCCGCCACCTCCGCGCGCGACGCGAACGTCGTATGGTGATCGAGGTCGACGTTCAACAGCACCGCGACCTCCGGACGGAGCGCGGAGACGGAGCGGTCGGACTCGTCGCCCTCGACGACGAGCCAGCCCTCGCCCGCCCGGGCGTTGCCGCCGAGCTGGGCGACCTCGCCGCCGATCAGGAACGTCGGGTCGAGGCCGAGCCGGTCGAGGCAAAACGCGATCATCGCGCTCGTCGTCGTCTTCCCGTGCGCGCCCGCGACGACGATCGAGCGGCGCAGGGACACGAGCTCGGCGAGCAGGTCGGCGCGCGGCCGGCCCTCGACGCGGCCTGCGAACGCGGTCGACACGTACACCTCCCATCCCGCGGGCGGTACGGGCGGCTCGGGCGCGATCGTCACCTCGATCTCACCGGCGAGGTGTGCAAGGTACGGCGTCTCGTTGCGGTCCCAGCCCGCGACCTCGGCCCCCCACGCGTGCGCCACGAGGGCGTACGCGCTCATGCCGGCGCCGCCGATCCCGGCGATCCAGATGCGCCTACCGGCGAGCGGTTGCGAGAGCGATGAGCTCATCCGCGATCCTCTCGGCTGCGTCGGGCTCGGCGGCGGCACGCATCGCCGCCCCCATCTTCTCCAGTCGGCCGGGCGCCGTCAGCAGGTGCTCGACGAGCGGCGGCACGTTCTTGCGGGCGTCGCGGTCGAGCACGACCAGGGCGCCGCCCGCCCGTTCGAAGTGCTGCGCGTTCGCGCGCTGGTGGTCGCCCGTCGCCTCGGGATACGGCACGAGCACCGCCGGCTTCCCGGCCGCGGCGATCTCCCAGACCGAGCCGCCCGCGCGTGCGACGATCAGATCCGCAGCGCCGAGGGCTGCGCCGAAGTCCTCGAGAAACGGCACGAGGCGGTAGTCGGGCCGCGACACGCGACCGCGAAGCTGCTCGTAGTTGCGCTCGCCCGTGACGTGCAGCACGGCGGGGCCCGCCTCGCCCCACGCGTCGAGCGCGAGCTCGTTCAGCGTGCGCGCACCGAGGCTGCCGCCCACGACGACCACGACCGGGCCCTCCTGCGGCAGGCCGAGCGCCGCACGAGCGGCGGCCTGCGGCTTCGCCCGCGAGGTGGCGGGGATCGGCCGGCCGACGACCCTCGCCTTCCTGCCGGCTCCTGCAAGCGGGTAGGCGAGGAAGAGCCGGCGCGCGAAGGGCCTCGCGAGCCGGTTCGCGAGGCCGAGGTACGCATCCGCCTCGGTGAGCGCGGCCGGCGTCCGGCGCAGCCACGCGGCAAGCACCATCGGCCCTGCCACGTAGCCCCCACCGCCGAGGACGACGTCGGGACGACGGCGTCCGAGGATGCGCAGGCACGCGACGATTGACGTCAGGGCGAGCACGAGGGCCACGATGAAGCGCAGGCCGAGGCGGCGCGGAAAGCCGCCGATGCGGAAGGCGTCGAAGGGGTAGCCGCGCTCAGGAACGAGCCGAGCCTCGACGCGATCCGGCGACCCGGCGAACGTCACTTCCACCCCGCGCTCGCGGAGCGCTTCCGCCACGGCCAGCGACGGGGCGACGTGCCCCACTGTTCCGCCGGCCGCGATCAGGCACCTCAACTGTCTGCCTTCCACCATTGCCACGGGCGATGTTAAGGAGGATTCCGACCGACAGGAGGGCGATGACGAGGCTCGAGCCCCCGTAGGAGACGAACGGGAGCGGGATTCCGGTCAGCGGGGCGAGCCCGAGCACGGCCGCGATGTTGACCGCCGCCTGGCCGCAGGTGAGCGCCGTGACCCCCGCAGCGAGGCGTTTCCCGAAGGGATCCTTGCAGCCGATCGCGATCCGTAGCCCGGCGTAGGCGAAGACGCAGTACCCCAGGCAGAGGATCGCGGCGCCGACGAGGCCGAGCTCCTCGCCGATCACCGCGAAGATCATGTCGGTGTGCGCCTCGGGCAGGTAGTGGATCTTCTCGATGCCCTGGCCGAGGCCGCGCCCGAAGATACCGCCCGAGCCGAGGCTGATGAGCGCCTGCACGTTCTGGAGGCCGTTGTTCGACGGGTCCTTCCACGGATCGAGGAAGATCAGCAGGCGTGCACGGCGGTAGGGGGACGTCCACGCGGCGACCGCGGCGAGCGCGAAGACGATTCCGTACGCCGCCGCGAGCGTCGGCAGCCGCGTGCCGGAGACGAGCAGCATCGCGCCGACCATCACGACGATCGTGATCACCGTGCCGAGGTCGGGCTCGACGAGCACGAGGAGGCAGAAGGCGCCCACGAGGAGTCCGACCGGGCGTGCGATGTCCGCCAGCGTTTGCGGCGGCGGCCTGCGCGCGAGATACGCCGCGCACCAGACGACGAGCGCGAGCTTCGCCAGCTCGGAGGGCTGGAACGCCGCCGGACCGACGGCGATCCAGCGCCTTGCGCCGTTGATGCGCTCGCCGACGACGAGCACGGCGACGCAAAGACAGAGCGACGTGACGATCAGCGGCGGCGCGAGCGCGCGCAGGCGGCGGAAGTCGGAACGCGCCGCGCAGACGAGCAGGGCGATTCCGATCGCGGCGTAGATGCCCTGCCGCTCGAGATAGCCGATCGGGTTGCCGTTCCCGAGCGCTGCCGACGCCGAGGTCGCGCTGTAGACCATGACGAGGCCGAAGAACGTGAGCGCGAGCGTGACGAAGGCGAGCAGCTGCCACTCGAGCGGGCGCTGCTTCGCGCGCGCTCTCATGCGAGCTCCTCCACGAAGCGGCGGAACGTCTCGCCGCGATGCTCGAAGTCGTCGAACTGATCGAAGCTCGCACAGGCGGGCGAGAGCAGGACGACGTCGCCGGGCTCTGCATCTGCGGCGGCGCGCGCGAGCGCGACGGCGAGGTCGCCGGCGCGCACATGCGCACGACCCGCGGCGTCGAGCGCGGCAGCGAGCTCGCCGGCGGACTCGCCGATCAGGTAGATCGACCGCACCGTGTCGGGCAGCTCGCGCGCGAACGGGCCGAAGTCCTCATCCTTGCTCGAGCCGCCGAGGATCAGGAGCAGCGGCGAGTCGCCGTAGGCGGCAGCTCCGCGGCGTGCCGCAGCGGTGTTCGTCGCCTTCGAGTCGTTGACGAAGCGAACGCCGCGCAGCTCCCGGACGAGCTCGAGCCGGTGCGGGACGCCCGCGAACGTGCGCAACGCCTCCGCGATCGCGGCGTCGCCGATCCCTGTCGCGCGCGCGGCGGCGGTCGCCGCGGCGGCGTTCTCGCGGTTGTGCGCACCGGGGATCAGCGGCTCCGCCGGCAGCGGGTCGTCGGCTGCGAACTCGATTCCCTCGAGGCCCGAGCCGCGCGGCACGACCTTCGCGCGGGCCCGCTCGAAGATGCGGAGCTTCGCCTCGCGGTACGCCTCGAAGCTCCCGTGGCGGTCGAGATGATCGGGCTCGAGGTTGAGAAGCACCGCGACGTCGCAGGAGAGCGTGTGGACGTCCTCCAGCTGGAAGCTCGAGAGCTCGCAGACGACCGCGGCGCCCGGCTCGACCTGCTCGGCGACGTCGGTGAGGGCCCGGCCGACGTTGCCGGCGACCTCCACACGCCTCCCGGCCGCCCGGAAGATCGCGCCGAGGAGCTCGGTCGTCGTCGTCTTGCCGTTCGTGCCGGTGACGCCGATCAGCGGATTGCCCGGTAGCAGCCGGTAGCCGAGCTCGACCTCGCTCCAGACGGGCAGCCCCCGCGCGCGTGCCGCGGCGGCGAGCGGCGAGGAGCCGGAAACGCCCGGGCTCTTGATCACGAGCTCGACACCCTCCAACAGCGACTCCTCCTCGGTCCCGAGCCGAACTTCGACGCCCGCCTGCGCAAGCCTGCCGGGGTCGGCGCCGGACGAGCGGTCGGCGGCGACCACCTCGACCCCGCGCGAGGCGAGCGCGAGCGCGGCTGCGCGCCCCGAGCGCCCGAGCCCGAGCACGAGCGCGCGTCGCGGCAGCCAGTCCTCCTGCGGTGTACCGGTGTTTCTGCTGATGGGTGAACGTTCGGCGCCGGGGCGCCGCATCCTCATGCGACCGGCAGCACGCGCCCGCCGGGACGGAGCACCCGCCTGACTTCCGGATCGGCAGGGTCGGCCCCGACTACGAGGTCGACGGAGGCGTCCGGCACCGGCAGCACGGGCAGGCCGCCGAGCAGATAGTCGAGGCGCGGGTCGGCGAGGTCCGCGACGAGCCGCTCGAGCTCGGCGGTCGACGAATCGAGCACGACGATCTCGTCGAAGGCGGCGAGCTCGCCGAGCGACCGGCGCGCCGCCGCGACACCGAGCACGAGCGCGGTCGTGCTCACCGCTGCCCGAAGTAGTAGCGGTAGAAGAGCGCGAAGCCTGCGGCGCAGAGAATGCAGGCGACGATCCAGAAGCGCACCATGATCTTCGTCTCGGACCACGCCTTCATCTCGAAATGGTGGTGGATCGGCGCCATGAGGAACACCCGCCGTCCGAATCGCTTGAACGAGAAGACCTGGATCATCACCGAGAGCGCCTCGATCACGAAGATGCCGCCGATCAGCAGCAGCAGGAACTCGGTCTTCGTCATGATCGCAAACGCGGCGAGTGCGCCGCCGAACGCCATCGAGCCGGTGTCGCCCATCATCACCTCGGCGGGGAAGGCGTTGTACCAGAGGAAGCCGATCGCGGCCCCGATGAGCGCCGCGCCGACGATCGCGAGGTCGAGCTTCGTCAGGTTGCGATGCGCGGGGTTCGCGCTCGAGCGCACGTAGGAGACGACCATCATCGCGGTGAAGGTGAAGATGGCGATGATCCCCGTGCCGGCCGCGAGACCGTCGACCCCGTCCGCAAGATTCGTCCCGTTCGACGCCCCGGCGATGATCACGAAGAGGAATACGTACCACCCGTAGGAGAGCGGGATCGTGACGCCCGCGACGGGGACGTAGACGTTCGTGCTCAGGTGGAGGTGGTGCGCGACGATCGCGACGACCACCGTCACGCCTGCGAGCAGCAGCATCTTCCAGCGTCCGCTGAGCCCGAGCGAGCGGGCGCGGGTCAGCTTCACGAAGTCGTCGAGGAAGCCGATGGCGCCGCAGGCGAGCGTCGCGAACAGCACGGTCAGCGCCTGCAGCCGGAAGTGTGTCATCGGCAGGAAGCCGACGGTCGCCGCGAAGAGGATCATCAGGCCGCCCATCGTCGGCGTCCCCTGCTTGGACGAGTGATGCTGCGGCCCTTCCTCACGGATGTGCTGGCCGAGCTCGTTCGCGCGCAGGAACGCGATGAACTTCGGGCCGACGAGGATCGACACGATCAGGGCGATCAGTCCGGCGATGAGGACTCGTGTCACCGCGCCTCCACTCCGGCGAGGGCGTCGGCGACGACCTCGAGCCCGACGGCGCGAGACGCCTTCACGAGCACGGTGTCCCCCGCGACGACGACCCTCCGGACGAGCTCGATCGCGCCGGCTGCATCGGCGGCCCATTCATCGGGCTCGTAGCGGCGACTCAACTCGCCGACGCCGACCACGACGTCGATGCCGAGATCGCGGGCGAAGGCGCCGATCTCGTCGTGGAAGCGCGCCGCGTCGGCTCCGAGCTCCGCCATGTCGCCGAGTACCGCGACCGTGTGCCGGCCGCCGGCGCGCTCGACGAAGTGCTCGAGCGCGGCCCGCATCGACGCGGGATTCGCGTTGTAGGCGTCGTTGATCAGCAGGCCGCCGCCGGGCAGCTGCGACTCCTCGCAGCGCCAGCGCGAGAACGGGACCGCGACGAGCTCCTCGGGTAGCGGTAGGCCGATCGCGTCGACGACCGTCAGCGCGGCGACGGCGTTCGCAGCCTGGTGGCGCGCGGTGAACGCGAACGGGATCTCGCGGCCCGCGAAGCGAACGAACGAGACTCCGTCGCGCTGCCGTACGTCCGGCGGCGCGAAGCGGCGTATGTCCAACCCCTCGGGCACGAAGGGCTCGAGCTCGGGGGAATCCTCGGGAATGACGCCGATGCCGCCGGGTGGAAGGGCCTGCAACAACTCTGCCTTCGCCTGAGCCACGGCCTCAATCGTGCCCAGACGCTCCAGATGGACCGGCCCGATGTTCGTGATCACGCCGACGTCGGGGCGCGCCACCGCGCAGAGCGCTGCGATCTCGCCCAGCCCGCGCATGCCCATCTCGGCGATCAGCACCTCGGTGTCGGGCTCGAGGCGAGTCAGGGTCAGCGGCAGCCCGATCTCGTTGTTGTGCCCCTCTTCGGCGGCGACGGTTCGCGCGACGGGGCGGCAGAGCGCCGCGAGGATGTCCTTCGTCGAGGTCTTCCCGCTCGAGCCGGTGATCGCCACGACTCGCGCGTCGCTGCGGTCGCGCACCGCACGCCCGAGCGCCGCCATGGCGGCGAACCCGTCGTCGGGCACGAGCGTCGCGGCCGCACCTCGCAGGCGTGCCTCCTCGAGGTAGGCGACGCCGCCCCCGAGTGCGACGAAGAGGTCGCCCGGCCCGACGCGGCGCGAGTCGATCTCGACGCCGGTGACGATCTCTGCGTCTCCCTCCAGGCGGCCGAGCGCGCGCAGCTCGTCGAGCGCCAGCGGGATCACGTGCGCGCTCCCGACGTGCGCAGCGCGTCGCGCGCCGCCTCACGGTCGTCGAAGGGGATCGTGCGGTCGGCGAGCTGCTGCCCCTGCTCGGCGCCCTTTCCTGCGATGAGCACGACGTCGCCTTCGCGCGCGAGTCCGATCGCGCGCGAGATCGCCGCCGCGCGGTCCGGCTCGACGTCAACCCCGCCGACGACGCCGGCGACGATCTCGTCGATGATCGCCTGGGCGTCTTCGCTGCGCGGGTTGTCGGACGTGACGATCGTGACGTCGGCAAGCTCCGACGCGAGCCGGCCCATCACGGGTCGCTTGCCGCGGTCGCGGTCGCCGCCGGCGCCGACGACGCAGATCACGCGTCCACCGTGCGCCAGGTCGCGCGCCGCGCGCAGCACGTTCTCGAGCGCGCCCGGCTTGTGTGCGTAGTCGACGATCACCGCGAACGGCTGTCCTTCGTCGACCGGCTCGAATCGTCCCGGCACGCCGCGCACCGACTCGATGCCGCGTGCGATCGCGTCTTCGGCGATGCCGAGGAGCCGCCCCGCGGCGAGCGCGCCGAGCGCATTCTCGGCGTTGAAGCGGCCGCGCAGCTTCACGTCGATCGCGGCCAGCGCCTGCGGGCCGACCTCCGCGTCGTCGGCGAACCCGAACGTCAGGGCGTCGGGGAGCTCCTTCGCAAGCCGACGCCCGTAGTCGTCGCCGACGTTCACCGCGGCACGAGGGCTGCCCTCGAGGAAGAGGCGTCGCTTCGCCTGGAAGTAGGCCTCCATGTCGCCGTGGAAGTCGAGGTGGTCCCGGCTGAGATTCGTGAAGACGAGCGCTGCGAAGCGCACGCGGTCGAGACGGTGCAGCTCGGAGGCATGCGACGAGGCCTCCATGGCGCACGAGCGGTCGCCGACGTCGAGCATCTCGCGGAACAGCCGCTGCAGCTCGATCGCCTCGGGCGTCGTGCGCTCGACCCCGCGCCGCTCACCGCCGACCCGCGCCTCGACCGTTCCCAGCAGCCCCGGCCTGCGTCCTGCGGCCGCGAGGATCGCGAAGAGCAGGAATGACGTCGTCGTCTTGCCGCTCGTTCCGGTCACGCCGACGACCTCGAGCTGCTCGGTCGGACGCTCGAAGAACTCGTCCGCAGCGACGGCCATCGCCACGCGCGCGTCGGAGACGACGACCTGTGGAACAGCGAGCTCGAGCGGCCGCTCGACGACGAGCGCGACCGCGCCGCGCTCCACCGCCGCGGCGGCGAAGTCGTGCCCGTCGGCCTGCGCTCCCGGCACGCAGAAGAACACCGCTCCGGGCGTGACCGTCCGCGCGTCGTAGGCGAGGTCGCGAACCTCGACCGGAGCCCGCCCAACGACCTCAGCCGCCCCGAGCGCGGCGACGAGGCGCTCCAGATCCATCATCGCCGGGCGAGTCTACCGGCGGCCGCCGTTCCGGCGCCGCGTCCGTGCGCCCCGAAGCTAGGCGACGCCGACGGCGCGCAGATCGACGGTGCCAAGGATCGACGGCTCCTCGAGCAGGATCGCCTCGAGCGCCTCCATCACCCGTGGGCAGAACTGCGTGCCCGTGTGCTCGCGAAGCTCCTCGAACGCGCCCGTGACGTGGCGACCGGGCCGGTACGGACGATCGCTCGTCAGCGCGTCGAACGCGTCGGCCACGAGGATGATGCGGGCGGCCAGCGGGATGTCATCGCCGGCGAGCCCGTCGGGATAGCCGTCTCCGTCCAGACGCTCGTGGCTCGACCGCGCGATCTGGAGCACGATCTCCGGCAGCTCGACCTCCGAGAGGATGTACTCGGAGATGACCGGGTGCTCCCGCATCACCTTCCACTCCTCGTCGTCGAGCGGCGACGGCTTGTGGAGGATGCGCTCCGGGATCCCGATCTTGCCGATGTCGTGCAGCAGCGCGCCGATCTCGACCGCGTCGAGCTCGGCGCCGGAGAAGCCGAGCCGGCGTGCGAGCGCGACCGACACCGTCGCGACGCGCTCTGTGTGGCCCCCGGTGTAGTAGTCCTTCGCCTCCATCGAGCGTGACAGCGCGGCAATCGTCTGGAGGTGCGTCTTGCGCACCTGCTCGACGAGGTCAGAGCTCTCGAAGGCGGTCGCAAGCTGCGGGAGCAGCGCCTCACGGAGCCGCTTCCAGCGCGCTTCGTCGTACTCCTCGGATTCCTCGAGCGAGACGGAGCCGAGCGGGTGCCCGCCGGCGACGAGCAGCTGGCCACCCGCCTCGGCGAGGCCGATGTGCACGCGCACCGGCGTGCCGGTCAGCTTGCCCAGCGCCTCCTGCGCGAACGTGACCAACGATCCGCGGTCGTGTGCGCGCGCCGCGAGGCCGCCGGCGAACTCGAACAACTCGTGCAGGTCGTCGTTGCGCTCCTCGAGCGCGGCGTTTGCGCGCCGGAGCTCGTCGTTCGCGCGGCGGACGTCTTCGACCGACTGGCGCGTGCGGCTGACGTACTGCCGGATCGACAGCATCATCATCGCCGGGGGCATCGTGAATGCGAGCATCCCGACGAGGCCGACGCTCGCGTACGCCGAGGTGAGAGCGAGGGCGAGCGGGCCTGACACGAGGTAGTACGGGGTGAACCAGCGGAAGCGTTCCTTCCACACGGCGAACGGCCGCAGACCCTCGGAGCGGCTCATGGCGATCGTCAGGAGACCGACGTTGACGACGCAATATGCGACGCCGGCGAGCAGCGCCGGACCGAGGCGGACGATCGTGCCGTGGCCGCCGGTGTCGACGAGGTTGTAGGCGGTTCCACCCGCGGCGGCGGAGAGCGCGAACGTCGCAGCGTTGAACACGCCGCGGTGCAACGGGCTGCGCATGCGGACGAGCAGGACGACGGCGGCGAGCACCGCAACGGTCATCGCAGGCCCGACGCCGAACGCGATCGCGGTCGCCAGCTGTCCGGTGCCGGCGAAGCTGAGCGTTCCGCGCCCGTAGACGTCGACGACGATGACCTGGAGCACGAGCGTCAGGCAGACGAAGGTGGCGAATGCGACCGGCCGGGAGGTCACCTCATGCCATGAGCCGCGCACGGACTGCGCGAGCACGACGCTCGCGGCGCACGCAACCAGCATGATGAAGCCTCCGACCCTGCCCGATTCGTGGGATGCGGAGGCAGACGCCCGGGAGGACGTGTCAGAGGCCATGTCTGCGGCTTATCCCCAGCCGGCCGACGCGTCGTCCGCCGGCTGCGGGCCCGTGAGCTGACCGGTCGCCGTCCAGCCGGCCGACGCAGTCCAGCCCGCCGAGGCAGTCCAGCCCGCCGACGCAGTCCAACCCGCCGACGCAGCCCAGCCCGCCGACGCCGTCCAACCCGCCGACGCAGTCCAACCCGCCGACGCAGTCCAGCCCGCCGACGCAGTCCAGCCCGCCGACGCAGCCCAGCCCGCCGACGCAGTCCAGCCCGCCGACGCAGTCCAGCCGGCAGAGGCCACGTAGGCGGCAGACGCCTTCGCCTGGTCTGCGTCCGCGTTCGCGGTGTGCTTGGCCTGCGTCTGCAGGCCCGCCGCGTACCACCAGTCGAAGCTCGCCGACTTCATGGCGGCCGCGACGTTCGCGCGCGGAGCGGTCGAGTACGTCTCCCAGAGGCCGGCCGCCAGCTCCCAGTCGACGACGGCCTTGTCGGCGCGACCGGCCTGGCCCCACGCGTACGCGGCGTACTCGTACGAGAGCGCAGCCCAGTCCGTCCAGATGTTCTGTTGAAGCGCTGCCCCGGCGGACTCCCACGCCTGGGCCGCGGGCTCCCACTTGCCGGTCGCTGTGTCGTCGGCGGCAGCACGGTCGTACGCGGCGGCCGCGTTCACGAGCCGCTTCAGGCGCGACCACCGGTCGGCCGCCTGTCCCCACGCCTGCGCAGCGGCCTCGTAGCGCTTCCAGATCTCGAGCTTCCCTGCCGCGCGCTGGTACGCGACGGCGTCGTTCGCGGCCGCGGTGTTGAGCTGCGCGAAGTCGTTCGCGTTCTGCCTCACCGGGCCGATCGAGTACTGGACGCCGTCGTTGCCCTTCTGCGGCCGCTGCGTCAACGCGAGCGCCACCTTGATGTCGAGCGCGCCCGCCGTGCTGCCGGGGAGCGCGCGCGCGGTGCCGAGCAGAGCGCCCTTGATCTCGTTCGGCGTCCAGTCCGGATGCGCCTGCAGCAGCAGAGCCGTGGCGCCCGCGACCTGCGGAGCCGCGAACGACGTGCCGTTCATCATCAGATAGCCGGGCGCGACGTGGTTCTCGTCGGGGGCCATCAGATCGAGCGTCGCGCCGGCCGGCTCGGCGGCGACGATGTGCCGGCCCGGCGCGGCGAGCTCCGGCTTGACGAAGCCGTCGGGCGTCGTGCCGGTGGACGAGAAGGTCGCGAGCGAGTCGTCGGCGGTTGCGACGGTGTCGTTCACGTCGGACGCGCCGACGGTGATCACGAACGGGTCGTTCGCCGGCGCGTAGTACATCGAGTTCGGGCCGCCGTTGCCGGCGCTCACGACGACGACGACGCCCAGCTTCCAGACGGCTTCGACAGCCTGGTCGAGCGCGCTCGTCTTGTACGAGCTCGGCGTCGTCTCGGCGAGCGAGAGGTTGACGACACGGATGTTCTTCGACTTCGCCTTCCCCGCGACCCACGTCAGGCCGGCGATGATGTCGCTCGAGTAGACGACGCCGCCGCGGTTGACGTTCAGCGCGTAGATGGTCGCGCCGGGCGCGATGCCGAAGCGCTTGCCGTCGGAGCTCACGCCGGCGGCGATGCTGGCGACGAACGTGCCGTGACCGTAGGTGTCGTCGAGGTTGCCCGTCTGGCCGGGGAGCGCGATCTGGGTGACGCGGGCGCCGAGATCGGCGACCGGCGCAACGCCGCTGTCGATGACGGCGATCCCGATGCCGGCGCCGTTGCTCGAGCCGACCCCGGCGGCGGGGATCCCGTCGACCTGTGCGTAGAGGTTCGGGACCGGCGACCGCGCGACCGGCGTCGCGGGCGTCGCAGTCGTATCGGTGCTCGCCGTCGGCGTCGTGGTCGTCTCGGTGCTCGTCGTCGTCGTCGGCGGCGGCGTCGTGGTCGTGTCGGTCGTGGTCGTCGCGGGCGCAGGAGCGGCGTCGTCTGTCGACGTCACAGGCGAGTCGACGACGACCATCTCGACACGGCTGTCGCCGGCGAGCGCGCTGAGTTGCAGCGCGGCGATCGTGCCGCTGGCGCCGCCGATCAAGTCGAGCTGCTGAACGTCGGCGGCGCCGACGTCGGTCAGCGCGGCGGCCGCGTCCTCGCCGTACGCGATGACGTGGATCGTCGCGATCTCGCTCTGCGTGACGGCGTCGATCGCCTCTTGCGCGACGGCGGGATCGATCTTCGGGTCGGTGGTCACGGATGCGGCGACGCTCGCGGCGAGCGGCGACATCACGAAGCCCGACGGCTCGACGTAGGTCGGCGGGGGCGCGGGGGCTTCGCTGACGGGGGCCGGAGCCTCGGGGACCGGAGCTGCGGGGGCTGGAGCTGCGGGGGCCGGAGCCGGCGTGGACTCGAGCTTGGCCGGAGCGGGCTTCACCACGGGCTTGGGAGGAACGACGATCTTCCTGTGCGCTGCGGGCAGCGTCTTCGCCGGCCGCTGCTTCGCGCCCGGCCGGACGGCGGGCTGCGCCGGAGCCTTCTTCGCCGGGACCTTTGCCTGCCCGCGCGCCGGAGCCCCGTCGAGCCGTGGGACGACGCTCCACCCTCGCGCGTAGCCCGGCGCGAACAGGCAGAGGACGAGAATCGACGCGATCGTCGAGAAAACTCGTGCGCGGGGATAGCGCAGCAACATCCGCATGACCCACGTTCTCCATGAGCCGCAGCGGGAGCACACCCCTCGAATGGGTGAAATTCGTCACCTCCGACACCCGCTAACCGATGAGAATCACTCCGACGGGGGACATTTGTCGGCTACCTCGGGGCGAAGACCGCCGAGCGGTCAACCGCCTGCCGGTTCATCTCAACAGCTGATCCGGCGGCACCTCCAGGTACTGGAGGTCGAACGCCGCGATCTGGGCGAACGCGGGGGCGGCCACGACGCCGCCGAAGATCGCGAGCCGCGGCTCGTCGACGGTGACGAGAATCACGAGCCGGGGATCGCTCGCGGGCACCATGCCCACGAAGGTCGCAACGTACTTGCCCGCCGCGTAGCCGCCGTTCGGGCTCGGCTTCTGCGCCGTGCCCGTCTTGCCGGCGACGCTGTAGCCGGGAACGCCTGCGGCCGCGCCGGTGCCGGTGTCGGAGACGACGCCCTTCAACATCGTCAGCAGCTGTCGGTCGACGCCCGGAGAGAGGATTCGGCGCGCGCGGATCGATGCCGGCTTCTCGCCCTGCACGTGATCCACGAGATGCGGTTGCTTCCACACGCCGCCGTTGGCGATCGCCGCGTACACCGACGCGAGCTGGATCGCGGTGACCGAGATGCCCTGGCCGATCGGCACGTTGCCGATCGTCGACCCCGACCAGTACGTCGGCAGCAGGCCCGCGCTCTCGCCCGGGAAGTCGATGCCCGTCCGCGTGCCGAAGCCGAACTGCTGGATCCAGCGCTTGAGCCGCTCCTCGCGCAGGAGCGTGCGCGCGATCGTGACGGTGCCGACGTTCGACGAGCGCTGGAGGATCTGCGCGACCGTCATGGTCTCGGTGCCGCGGGGCTCTGCGTCGTGGATGACGCGGTCGGCGACCTTGATCGAGTACGGAAGCGTGAACGTCGTTCGCGGTGTGACGAGACCCTCGGACAGTGCACCCGCGATCGTCACGACCTTGAAGACGGACCCCGGCTCGAACACGTCCGCAACGGCTTGGTTGCCCTGAAGGCCTCTCGTTGCGACCTGGTTCGCATCGTAGCCGGGCTGCATCGCCATCGCGAGCACGCCGCCCGTCTTCGGGTCGAGCACGATCGCGGTGGCGCTCTTCGCATGCCAGCGCGCGGCGGTGGCGCGCAGCACCCGCTCGGCGTTGGCCTGGATCGTGTGGTCGAGCGTCAGGAACGCGGCCTTGCCCTCGCGCGCCGGCACGACGCTCTGGATCGCGATCGGGCGACCGGCCGGATCGCGGACGACCGTCTGGCTGCCGGCGGATCCCGTGAGCGTCGAGTCGAGCTGGAGCTCGAGCCCGGAGAGCCCCTTGTTGTCGACGCCGGCGTACCCGAGCACCTGTGCCGCGAGCGAGCCCTGCGGATACGAGCGGCGCTCCTCACCGTAGAAGTGGAAGCCCGGCAGCTTCTTTCGCGCGAGCGCGCTCGCGAGCTTCGGCGTCGCCTTCCGTGCGATGTAGACGAAGTGCGTGTCGCGGGTCGCGAGCGCGCCGAACACGTCGTTCGTCTTCAGCCCCAGCACACGTGCTGCCGCGACGGCCTCGACACGCTGACGGGTGACCTCGTGCGGATCGGCGTACACCGTGGTCGCCTGCTCGCCCAGCGCGAGCGGCATCCCCATCGCGTCGAAGATCGTGCCCCGTCCCGCAGGCAGGACGACCGTCGCCTTCGTCTGCGCCTGCGCGAACGACGAGAGCGATGCGGCGCGCACGGTCGCGATCCAGGCCGCACGTCCGAGCAGCACGCCGAACGCGACGAGGATGGCGAGCAGCAGAAGTCGAATGCGCGAATTCACGACCCGCGCCATCGGCCTACTTCTGTCCGAGGTCGAGATAGCTCGTGTCGGTCGCCGGCGCCGGGACGAGCCCGAGCCTGCGCGCCGTCGCCTCGATGCGGCGCGCCGAGGCCGCTCTCGACACCTGCGACGCGAGCGCGGCGTTCTCCGCACGCAGCTGAAGCTCCAGCTTGTCGAGCTTGTTGACGTGCATGTTCGTGCGCAACACCGCAACGTTGAGGGCGACGACGCCGGTTAGCAGCAGCGCGAAGAGCGAGATCCAGACGATGCCGCCGGTAAGCCTGCGCCCGGACGCACGGGTTTGCGGAGCGCGCCGTGCGCCCCGAGCCGGTTCCGCGACAGGCCGCGGTCTGCGCCTGACGGGCGCGGGAGCCGTGGCAGGAGCCGCCGCACCGAACCAGTCGACCGCAGCCACTACTCGGCGCCCCCCGCCTTGATCGCCGCGCGGAGACGGGCCGACGCCGACCGCGGATTCGCCGCGACCTCGGACTGACCGGGACGGATCGGTCGGCGCTCGATCGCACGGAGCTCGGGCTCGTGGCCGCAGACGCAGACCGGGAAGTCGGGCGGGCACGTGCAGCCGCGTTCCTTCTCCCGGAGGAAGTGCTTGACGATCCGGTCCTCGAGCGAGTGGAACGAGATCACCGCGAGGCGGCCGCCGGGCTGCAGCATCTCGAGCGCCGCCGGCAGTGCGGCCTCGAGCGAGCCCAGCTCGTCGTTGACCGCGATGCGCAGCGCCTGGAAGACGCGCTTGGCCGGATGCCCCTCGCCGAAGCGCGCGGGCGCCGGGATCGAGCTCTTGATCGTGTCGACGAGCTCGCCCGTGCGCTCGAACGGCTGTTCCTTGCGCCGGCGTGCGATAGCCCTGACGATCTGCTTCGCATAGCGCTCTTCTCCGTAGCGACGGAAGATCGACACGAGGTCGCGCTCCTGCCACTCGTTGACGATCGCTCGCGCGTCGAGCTCCTGTGAGCTGTCCATGCGCATGTCGAGCGGCGCGTCGACGGAGTACGAGAAGCCGCGCTCCGGGCGATCGAGCTGCATCGACGAGACGCCGAGGTCGAGGAGGATCGCGTCGGCCTGCACGCCGTTCGCGGCGAGTTGCGGCAGCACGACGCCGAAGTCGCCGCGCAGCAGGCGTGTGTTCACACCGGAACGCTTCTCGAGCCGCTCGAAGTACGTCCGCACGGTCGGGTCGCGGTCGATCGCGATCAGCTTGCCGCGGCCCTCGAGGTCGGCGACGAGCAGGGCCGCATGACCGCCGGCGCCGAAGGTCGCGTCGATGACCGTGTCGCCCGGGCGCACGGCGAGAGACTCGCGCACCTCGGCGGCGAGGACGGGAACGTGATCAGTCGCGCTGGGCTGCAAGACGTTCGGCAACATGCTCCGCACTCCCTTCGACCTCGGCGAGCTCGAGCCGCCAGGCGGCGCGATCCCAGATCTCGAGGTGGTCGTGGACGCCCGCGACGACGACGTCGCGGCCGAGCTTCGCGTGCTCCAGCAACGCGGCGGGGATCCCGACGCGCCCCTGCCTGTCGAGCTCCGCCTCCGTCGCGCCCGCGTAGAAGAAGCGCTGCATCCGGCGGCCCTCCTTGCTCAGCGGGTCGAGCGTCGCGAGGCGGCCCTGGACGAGCGCCGCCCAGTCCCCCGGCGTGTAGGCGAAGAGGCAACCGTCCATGCCGCGCGTCACGACGATCCCCTCCGCGAAGGCCTGCCGGAAGCGGGCCGGGAGCGTGAGGCGGCTCTTGTCGTCAAGGGTGTGCTCGTACTCGCCGAGAAGCATCGGGGTCACGCGTCCTTCTCTACCACTTTCCCCCACGATAAACCACATCGACCCACGTGGCAACCCCTTCGCCCCCCGGAGGGGTGATCTTCGCCCTTGTCAGCGGCGGCGGTCCGCGCGTAGGCTCCCCCGGCGGCAACGGTCTGCGGCAACGGTCTGCGGCATAGGCACGAAAGGAGCCCCCAATGGCCACCCAGACCCGGCCTCGCGTCGTGGAACGGCCGCTCGACGTCGTCCTCGCACCCAACTCGCCCGCGGCGGCCGGCTACCGGAGCGCCGTCCTCGCGCCCGGCTTCCAGGCGGATCCCGGCCTCGACCTGCGCTACCTCGGCGGCAGGACGATCCCGGCACTCGCCTTCACGAACGTCTATCTCGACGGCTGGGAGGTCGCCGAGCGGACGGAGCTCGATCGCGCGATCGCCGCGGCGATGGCCGACGCGCACCTGAACAACGTCCTCGCCCAGTACTTCCCGGGCCGCACCGTGCGCTCGACGTTCGCGGGCTCGCACAGCCACCCGGGAGCGGTTCCGCCCCGCGTCTACCGCGACACCGTCGAGGCGATCGTCACGACGCTCGACCGCGACGGCGCGCTCGCCGGGCTCGACCTCGGCGCGAGCGCCGTGTGCCTGCTGCTCCCGGAGGGGGCGGTGCTCGTCGACGGCAACTCCGGCGACCGCGGCGAGCACGTCGACTCGACCCACGGCCTCGGCGGGTATCACGGCTCGGTGCACGTCCGGCGCGGCGGGCGCAGGCGTGAGGCGGTCTACTACGCCGTCGCCGTCTACTCGAAGGACGGGAACGGGGTCGTCGCGTTCGCCGAGTCGTGGCAGAACGTGTGCGCGACGCTGTACCACGAGCTCTGCGAGATCCGCACCGACCCCGACGTCGAGGACGCGATCCGCGCGGGCTCGACACCGGCGGGCGAGCGCCTGCTCGGCTGGTACTCGCCGCGCGGCGGCGAGATCGGCGACGTGCCGATGGCGGAGGCGCAGGGCATGGTCGAGCTCGTGATGAAGGAGGTGCCGCTCGCGGACGGGAGCGGCACGGTTCCGATCCAGCTGATGTGGTCGAACGCGGTCGCCGGCCCGGAAGGGCCGATCAGCGCTCCGCGCGCGTGAGCTGGCCCGCGAAGGCGCCGCGGCCGGTCAGGACCGCGGCGCCGCAGCGGGAGCCGAGCGCGACGGCCTCGTCGAGCGGGAAGTCCGCCGCGAGGCCGTACGTCAGCCCGGCCGCGAAGCAGTCGCCGCAGCCGTACGCGTCCTCGATCGGGCCGGGCAGCGGCGCGGCGCGGAAAGGCCCGCCGGGCCGGAGCCAGCCGCCGAGCCCGCCCGACGTCGTGACGACGAGCTTCGGCGCCGGCTCGAGCTCCCCCGGCTCGAACCGCTCGGCGGCGTCTTCGCCGCTGCCGACGAGCACGTCGAGCTCCTCCGCTCCGCGCCGCAGCGTCGCGAGCTCGCGCGAGGTGGCGACGAGCAGGCGCGCGCGCCGCGCCGCGCGCAGTGCCGCGACGTCTCCGCTGACGAAGTAGACGGCGTCGCAGCGTTCGAGCCGCTCCCACGGCAGCGTCGCGTCGTCCCCCGACGGCACGAGCTTTCGGCCGAGCACCGTGATCGTCCGCTCCCCGTCGCCGTCGACGTACGTGAACGCACGCCGCTGCGCCTCCGTCGCCGCAGCGGCGTGCACGGTCACGCCGCGCGCGGTCAGCTCCTCGCGCGCGCGCCGGCCGAGCTCGTCGTTGCCGAGGGAGGTGAAGAGCTGCACCGACCCGTTGAGGTTCGCGAGCTGGACGGCGGCGACCGCGCCTCCCCCTGCGGCCTCCTCCCAGGTCTCGAGCGCGTGCACGATGTCGCCGGGCTCGGGCACATGCTCGACGCGGGCGAACTCGACCCATTCCACGTGACCGACGACTGCGAGGTTCACGCCTCACATCTTTGCGCGGGAGTACGTTTCACGTGTCGATGACCGCGGCGATTCCCCCGTTCGAGACGTTCTACGAGGAGCACCGAACCGAGGTGCTGCGGTTCCTCGGCCGGCGGCTGGGGCGCGACCGGGCCGAGGACGCGTTCCAGGACACCTTCCTGCGCGCGCTGCGGGCCTATCCCCGCCTCGAGCACGGCGACCACCTGCGCGCCTGGGTGCTGACGATCGCGAGCCGGATCGTGCTCGACGACGTCCGGAAGCGACGGCCCGAGGGTGAGCTGCCCGAGCTTCCGACCGAGGAGAGCTGGCACCCCGCCTTCGAGGAGCTCGCGCCGCTGACGGAGGGACTGCCGCCGAAGGAGCGCGCGGCCGTCGTGCTCCGCTACGGCTACGACCTCGGCTACGACGAGATCGGCGCCGCGCTCGGCTCGACCGAGGCCGCGGCCCGGCAGGCAGCCTCCGCCGGTGTGCGGCGGCTGCGGAAGGAGACCACATGACCGAGACCGTTTCTGCGCTGCTCGACGAGCGTTTCCGGGCGGCCGCCGCCGCCGAAGGGCTGCTCGACGTCGCCTACGACGTGCTGGCCGACACGCCGATCGGGGCGCTGCTCGTCGGCGTCACCGGCCATGGCGTCTGCCGGATCTCGTTCGATCCCGATCCCGAGCGCGAGCTCGAGACGCTCGCGCGGCTGCACGGCTCGCGCGTGCTCCGCTCCTCGGCGCCGGTGGAGCGCGTCCGCAAGGAGCTCGACGAGTACTTCGCGGGACGACGACGCCGGTTCGAGGTCGAGCCGGACATCCGCGCGCTGCCGGCGTACAACCAGCGCGTCCTCGCCGAGCTCGCGCGCGTCGAGTACGGCAACACGACGACGTACGGCACGCTCGCGGCGCGGTCGGGCAACCCGCGCGCGGCGCGCGCGGTCGGAACGGTCATGAACCGCAACCCGATCCCGATCGTGCTGCCGTGCCACCGCGTCGTCGGGTCGACCGGCAAGCTCGTCGGCTATGCAGGCGGGCTCGACCGCAAGGAGCGGCTGCTCCGCCTGGAGGGCGCCCTGCTCTAGCCGAGGCGCCCGAAGTGCACACCGGCGATGGCGAGCACCATGCCGGCCGCGAGCGCGAGCCCGCCGAGGATGCCGCCGGAGCGCCGGCCGAGCGGCATCGCGTTCCCGAAGGCGAGCAATACGCCGCCGACTCCGGCGACGAGGAAGCCGAGCTCCTCGTAGCGGACTCCCATGTGCTTGGTCATTGCGAGGATGGTCATGCCGCGGACTCTGCGCCTCGGGTCGGACGTCACGCCACCGGCCGCAGCTTGTACCCCACCCCCCACACGTTGACGACCCAGCCCGGCAGCCCCGCCGCGGCGAGCTTGCAGCGCACCCGCGAGGCGTGCGACTCCAGCGTTCGCGTGGGGGAATAGCTGCGGTAGCCCCACACGTCGCGCAGCAAGTGCTCGCGCGTGAACACCCGCCCAGGGTCGGACGCGAGCTCGACGAGCAGCGCGTACTCCTTCGCGGAGAGGACGACGTCGACTCCGCAGGCGATCACGCGGCGGGCGGGTCGGTCGACCACCAGCTCGCCGAGGTCGATCAACTCGACGCGCAGCGGGCGCCGCCGCAGCAGCGCCCGGATCCGCGCGACGAGCTCCTCGTAGACGAACGGACGCGAGAGATAGTCGTCGCACCGCTCGAGCGCGTGCAGCCGCGTCTTCGCGTCGGCGCTCCCGAGCACGATCACCGGGCAGCCCATCACGAGGCAGCGGTCGAGCGCGTCGGGATCGCCCAGGACGAGCACGTCCGGCTCGGCCGCGCGGGGCAGCTCGTCGAGGCTGCCGAACGCGAGCACGTCGAAGCCGTCGCTCGAGAGCTGCCGCTCGAGGAAGCCGCGCATCGACGCTTCGGGCTCGGCGAGCAGCAGTGCGGTCATGACGGCGAACCTACCCTCGCCCGCGCCGCTGCGCCAGATGTCCTTACGCGCGAAAGTGTGACGTCTGCGTTACAGGCGCCCGGAGCGCACGACACCCCAGAGCAGCCAGAGCCCGAGCACCGTCGAGAGCGCGAATCCCCCCACCGAGATCGCGTTCACCCCGAAGAGCTGCGGGCCCTTCGTCGCGAAGATCCCGATCATGCTCGAGCCGATCAGCCCGCCGGACACGATCAGCGCGACGACGAGCCGGTTGAAGACGCGCTGGATGCTCTCGAGGAACTCGTCGAGGCCCTTGTGGACGAAGCCGACCTCGACCTGGCCTTCGCGCACCTGCTCCATCAGGTCGTGCCACTGGTACGGCGCCTCCGCGAAGATCTGCGCGTAGCGGATCGTGTCGCGGCGGGCGCGCCGCGCGACGCGCTGCGGCGTGAAGCGCTCGAGCATCAGGCCGCGCGCGTACGGCCGCGCCACCTCGAAGACGTTGAAGTCCGGATACAGCTCGACGCCAACCGCTCCGACCGTTGCGATCGCGCGGTCGAGGAGCAGATAGCGCGTCGGCAGCTGCAGGTTCATCGCGTAGATCAGCTGGAACGCCTCCCGGATCACCTGAATCGGATCGATCTCCGCGAGGCTCGCTCCGTAGTACCGGTAGTACAGCTCGCGGATCTCGGCGAGGAACTCGTCCTCCCGCTCCTTCGGATAGCGCACGCCGAGATCGGCGAGCCGCTTCGGGAGCACGTCGACGTTCTCCGCCGCCGCGTCGATGAACAACCGCGTCAACTTCGACATGTCGTCGTCGGTGAGCTTGCCGACCGCACCGAAGTCGACGAGACCGATCGACCCCGCCTCCTCGAGCACGAGGATGTTCGACGGATGCGGATCGCCGTGGAAGAACCCGTCCCGGAAGATCATCGTCATCCACGTCTCAGCGATCAGGTACGCGAGATCGCGGCGCTCGTCGAGCGTGAGCGGCGTCACGTCGACGTCGCGCACGTGCGTGCCCTCGATCCACTCGAGCGTCAGCACGCGCGCGCGCGTGTACTGCCAGTAGACCTTCGGCACCCGCACGTGCGGGTTCGAGGCGAAGTTGCGATGAAACGTCTGCGCGTTGCGCGCCTCGAGCCGGTAGTCGAGCTCCTGCCGGATCTGGCGCGCGAACTCGTCGATGAGGGCGCGCGCGTCGACGAAGTCGAGCGCACGGACGCGTTCCTTCACGAGCCGCGCAGCCTGATAGAGCAGCGTCAGGTCGGCCTCGATCTGGCGCGGCGCACCCGGCCGCTGCACCTTCACGGCAACCTGCCGGCCGTTCGGGAGCACGGCGCGGTGAACCTGGCCGATCGACGCGGCGGCGACGGGGTGCGGGTCGAAGTCGAGGAAGAGCCGCTCGAGCGTGTTGCCGAGCTCCTCCTCGATCACGTGCTCCGCCTGCTCGAACGAGAACGGGCGCACGTCGTCCTGAAGCCCGCGCAGCTCGACGATGATGTCCGGCGGCACGACGTCGGGCCGCGTCGAGAGCAGCTGCCCGAACTTCACGAACGTCGGGCCGAGCTCGTCGAGCAGCTCACGCAGATGCTGGCCGCGCGCCGAGCCGACGCTCGTCTCGGCCTCGGCGAGCCGCGCCTCCGCGGAGCGGCCGGGCAGCAGGTCGGTCAACTTGTGCGCCTCGAGGAAGTAGCCGAAGCCGTGACGCACCATGACCTGTGCGATCTCCGACAGGCGTCCGAGGCTCCGCGTCGCCGGCTGGGGCATCAGTGCCTAGTGTGACACGAGTTTGCGGTCCCGCTTCACCCAGGGGCCCGGCGGCACGAGCAGCTGCTCGACGTGGAGGTAGGCGAGCCCGACGAGCGGCAGGTCGGTCAGCCGCTCGACGCACAGGTAGCGCGGGCGCCACTCCGGGAAGAACTTGCGGTTGAACGCGTACAGGCGCTCGAGCTGGAAGACGCTGTCGGCGGCGAGCAGGCCCCGCCGCAGGATGCGCCGGGGAATCGTGTTCGCCCGGTCGGGGGAGATGAGATCGGTCAGCGCGCAGAAGTTGAGCGAGAGCTCGGAGGAGCCCTGCTCCTTCGCCCAGCCGAGGGTCTCGACGATCAGGAACTCGGTGAGCCCGTTGGGGGCGCTCGGGCTGCGCCGCATCGTGCTCAGCGACCAGCCGCCGCCCGCGGGCGTCGGCGCGAGATGGAGGAACCCGCCGACCCGCCCCTCCTCGTCCTCGGCGACCGCGAACACCGTGCCGGGCACGTACAGGTCGTCGATCGCCATCGAGAAGCCGCGTTCGGGCTGATTGCCCCGCCACTGCTCCGACACCTCGTCGAGCGACGCACGGAGCGCCTCGTCGGCGGTCTCGGCCGCGACGACGCGCAGGACGTACCCCGCCTTCGTCACGCGCGACACCGACTGGCGCACCTTGCGGATCGGCCGGCCCTCGAGCGAGAACGTCGCCGGGTGCAGCACCGCCTCCTCGCCGATCGCGATCGCGCGCATGCCGAGTCGGCGGTACCGGTCGAGGTGCGTCTCGGATGCGCTGATCACCGCGAGCCGCCAGCCGTTCGTTCGCGCGACGCGGCGGAACTCGGCCAGCAGCGCGTCGAACTCCTCCTCCTCACCCACCGGATCGCCGCTGACGAGCGCTGTCCCGCCGACGACGCGGTAGGCGAGGAACGAGAGACGCGTCGGCGAGAAGAAGTAGCTCTTGTCACGGCGCAAGGCGAAGAACGACAGGCTGTCGTGCCCGTACGCGTCGACGAGCGCGCGGGCGACCCGCCGCTCCGCCACCGTCTGCGCGACGGCGTGCGTGAGGGGGCGCAGCCACAGGAAGAGCGCGGCGAAGCCGAGCAGGATCCCGAGCGCCGTGAAGACGTCCGAGAGCCGGGCCGGGAGCTCGCCTCCGTGCAGCTCGACGCCGAGGACGACGGCGCCCGCGGCGGCGAGGGCTGTTGCGACGCCGAGCAGCGGCCCCGTCGAACCCGGATCGCCGGGAACGTCGAAGCGGCGCCGGTAGCGCAGGAGCGCCGCGAGGAGCGCAAGCGAGACGACCGACTCCTCGAAGTCCAGCCCCTTTGCGAGATGCGCGACGGCGGCTGCGATCACGACCGCGACGGCGAGTTGCCAGGCGCGGCGGCGGCGGCGGGCGAGCGAGCGCGAGAGCCAGACGAGCGCAAGCCCGAACGCGAGCGCGCCGACGCGCGCAGCGGCGATCCCCCCCGGCGGGAGCACGCCGCCGACGATCTGGAAGCGGCCCCGCATCTCGGGCGTCAGGGCCGAGGCGATGCCGATCACGCCGACGGCCGCGGCGGCCCAGGCGAGCAGCGATTCGGGCCTCGGGCGACGCAGCCTCACGAGGCCAGAGTAGCTCCGGCTCCCCCGGGGCGGGTACAACACGCGGGATGCAGCCGGCCCCGCCTCCCGAGCACCACCGCTTGCCGCTCCCGCGCTGGGCCGTCCCCGTCCTGGCGCTGACGGCGGTCTGCCTGCTGCCCTGGACGCTCTGGCTGACCTACTCGCTGCCTGCGCGCCATGTGACGCAGCACTACGACCTCGCGTGGGTCGGCTTCGACGCCGCGCTTCCTCATCCGCGTCCAGCCAGCGGTGCCACCAACGATGCGCCGTCGCCGGCGAGACGCTGAAGGCGGCCGCGGCCGCCTTCAGCGAGAGACCATCCTCGACCGCGCAGACCAGCGCGTAGCGACCAGCCAGTCCGAGCTTCGCGTTACGGTGAAACGACATCCGAGCCCTCCTTCGAGTGTGAGTCCGGGAAGACCCACAGCCTCGAAGGAGGGCCGGATAGAACCCTCAGCCGTTCACAACCTCTGTAGGCCGGACATCTAGGCCGGCGGCAGGTCGCGCTGCTGCTCGAGCAGCCGCAGGCGGTGCTCGAGCTGGGCGACGCGGAGCTCGAGCTCGTCGAGGTCGTCGCGCGAGACGAGGTTCAGGTCGTCGACGAGAGCACGCACAGCGCCGAGCGCCTGCTCGGAGAGCTTCGTCCGGCTGCCGCGTACGCGCGCGGGCAGCTCGAGGATGAGCTCCTCGAGCGCGTCGACGATCCGCTCGCTACCGTGCGCGGCCATGCGGCCTCGTGCGCCGGCGCTGGCGCCGCTTCTCGCGGCGCTCCTGCGCGGCCGGCTCGGACGGCGTCGCGGTGACGACGTCGATGAGCTCCGGCGTCGGCTCGGCGGCGAGCGCCTGCTCGGACGCCTCGAGCGCGGCAGTGCCGGAGTCGACGAGCTTCCCCCGGCGGCGGCGACCGCCGACCGTCGGCCCGATCTCGTCACCCGGCGCGAACTGCTTGCGCTTCGCGAACTCCGGCTCGCGCTCCTTCCAGATCGTCAGCAGCGGCGCGGCGATGAAGATCGACGAGTACGCACCGGAGGTGACGCCGACGATGAGCGCGAAGGCGAAGTCCTTGAGCGTCGCACCGCCGAAGATCTCGAGCGCGACCACCGGAAGCAACGTGATGAAGGTCGTCGCGAGAGACCGGCGGATCGTCTCCCACAGCGAGACGTTCACGATCGTGGCAAACGACTGGCGGCGCATCAGCGGCACGTTCTCGCGCACGCGGTCGAAGATGATGATCGTGTCGTAGATCGAGTACCCGAGCACCGTGAGGACCGCGGCGACGGTCGCGACCGAGACCTCCTTGAACGCGATCGAGTAGACGCCGACGGTGATGACGATGTCGTGCAGCATCGCGAAGATCACCGGTATCGAGTACTTCACGCCGAACCGCAGCGTGATGTAGATGACGATGAGAACGAGCGAGACGATGATCCCCCAGATTGCGTCGAGCGCGATCTGGTGCCCGAAGCTCGACGAGACGTTCTTCACGCCGGAGGCGTAGGCGCCGAGCTGCGTCTTCAGATCCTGCGACAGCGCCGACTGCTTCGCGCCGGCCAGCGACCTCGTGCGGATCTGCCACTGCCGGTACTTGCCGCCGGCGACGCTGGCGCCGCGGCCCTGGACGATGGCGGTCTTCTCTCCGAGCTGGGTCGTGACGGCGCGAACGCCCTCGGTCGTGAACGCCCTGTGCGTCTTGAACGTGATCTGCGTGCCGCCCTTGAAGTCGATCCCGAGGTTCAGGCCGCGGACGCCGAGCGAGATCGCGCCGGCGAGGATGATCGCGCCCGAGATCGCAAACCAGAGCTTGCGGCGCCCCATGAAGTCGATCTGGAGCCACTTGGCGGTCTGCTGCCCCTGGGCGCCCATGAAGCGCGGGTTGTCGAACCAGCGGAAGCCGGCGAGGAGGCCGAGCAGCCCGCGCGTCGCCGCCACGGCCGTGACGAGCGAGATCACGGTGCCGATGAGCAGCATCAGCGCGAAGCCCTTGACCGACGCGACCGCGATCAGGAACAGCACGAGCGCGGTGATCGCAGTGACGACGTTCGCGTCGAGAATCGTGTGGAAGCCCTTGCCGTAGCCGGCGGCGATCGCGGCGCGCACGGACTTGCCGGCGCGCACCTCCTCCTTGATGCGCTCGAAGACGACGACGTTCGCGTCTGCCGCGACGCCGATCGTGAGGATCAGGCCCGCGAAGCCCGGCAGCGTCAGCGTCACGTGGAAGAGCAGGATCGCGGCGTAGTAGAAGAGCCCGTAGATCGCGAGGCCGATCACCGCGACGAGCCCGAGGAAGCGGTAGAGCAGCAGCAGGAAGAGCGCGACGACGACGAGGCCGATGAGCGCGGCGTGCCACGCCTGCGTGAGCGAGTCCTTGCCGAGCGTCGCCGAGACGTCGGTGCGTTCGATCTGCTGGAACGTCACCGGCAGCGCACCGGTCTGGAGGATCAGCGCGAGGTCCTTCGCCTCGCCGATCGAGCCGCCCTGGCCGAGGTCGATCTCCGCGTTCGGCCCGGGGATGCCGTCCGGGTTGCGCTTGAAGTCGATGTACGGCGTCGACTCGAGCTGCCCGTCGAGCACGATCGCGAAGTGCTGGGTGTACAGGGTGTAGTCGCCCCGCTTCCCCGCGAGGTCGAACTTCGTCTGCCCGCGCTGCGCCTCGTCGCGCGTGATCTTCTGGAACTGGCTGGAGCCGTGGTTCGTGAACTGGAGCGTCACGATCGGCCCGCCGCCCTGACCGAAGTCGGCGCGGGTGCCGGAGAGCACCAGGTCGGCGCCGGTCATCTCCGGGACGGGATTCGCCTTGCGGTTCGGGAAGAACTTCGCGAGGTAGTAGTACGTCCCGTTCGGCGAGGCGGCGCGCGCGCCGAGGCAGCCGGTCGCGGCCCGGCAGCCGACCACGATCGTGTTCGCGGGGACCTTCATGACCTCGTCCTTCGGCGGAGCGTTCCCGCCGTACGGCTTGAGCAGGTCGTTCAGGGTATTGGCGGGGCCCGCGACGAGCGAGTGCTTGACGACGCTCTTCTTCACCGGCTTGATCACCGTCGACGACTTGCCGTTCTTGCCCTTGACCGTCACCTTCTTCGTCGAGGCGACCTGCACGGTCTTCTGGTGGAAGAGGTAGTACGACTCGGGCGTGCCCTTCGCCGCCTGCTTCTGCACCTGCGTCAGCAGCTCGTAGAGCGACGGCGTCGCGAACGGATTGCCGTTCAGGTCGAGCGAGGGGCCGGTCAGGTCGTTCTCGAAGTCGAAGAGCATCAGCTGCGCGGTCTTGCCGATCAGCTTCGCCGCCGCCGCCGGATCGTGGATGCCCGCGATCTGGATGACGATCTGGTCCTTGCCCTGCTTGCGGATCTCCGGCTCGGACACGCCGAGCTTGTTGATCCGGTTCTGCATGATCGAGATCGAGCGGTTCATGTCGTCGGGCGTCAGCGTGTGGCCCTTCGGCGGGACCGCCTTGAGCACGACCTCGAGGCCGCCCTGGAGATCGAGGCCGAGGGTCGGCTTCCTGTGGATCGGCGAACCTGGGACCGCGAGCAGGACCGCGCCGATGAGCGCGATCGCGATCGCGCCCATCAGAAGGAGGTACTTGCGCCGGTCGCTCACGTGCGGGGGAAGGTTAGCCGTCGTGTTCGGCCGCCGTTGGCACGGCGGGCTCGGAATCGGGCTCGTCCGGCTCCGCCACGTCCTCGGCGGGAGCCTCGTCCTTGGGGATGATCGCGCCGATCGCCTTGCGGGCCACCCTCACCTCGAGCTGCGGGGCGATCCTGACCAGCACGTCGTCGTCGTGGAGCTCGGTCACCTCGCCGTAGATCCCGCCGGCGGTGATCACGTCGTCGCCGACCTGGACGCTCGAGAGCATCCGCTTGGCCTCGATCTGCCGCCGCTTCTGCGGGCGGATGAGCACGAACCAGAGGACGCCGAACGCGACGATCACGATCAGGAAGCCGGGGCTGTTCACGAAGTCTCCAGTGTCGAGGTGTGGGAGCCTGGGGGTGCGAGCCGTGCCAGTGCGTCCGCCCGCCAGGTGTCGAAGCCGCCGTGCTCGATCGCCGTGCGCGCCGCGGCGGCGAGGTCGAGCAGGAAGCGGAGATTATGCAGGCTCAGGAGGCGCAGGCCGAGGATCTCCTGCTGATTCACGAGATGGCGGATGTACGCGCGGGTGAACCGCGTGCAGGCGGGGCAGACGCAGGTCTCGTCGAGCGGGCGAGGGTCGCGTGCGAAGCGGGCGTTCCGGAGGTTGAGGCGGCCCTCCCACGTGAGGGCGCTGCCCGTGCGCGCCGTGCGCGTCGGGAGGACACAGTCGAACATGTCGACGCCGCGCGCGATCACCTCGATCACGCCCTCCGGATCGCCGATGCCCATGAAGTAGCGCGGCTTGCCGGCCGGCAGGAACGACGCCGCCGGCGTCGTCGCGTCGAACATGGGCCCGCGGGCCTCCCCGACGCTGAGGCCGCCGACCGCGTAGCCGTCGAAGTCGAGCGGCACGAGCCCCTCGGAGGAGCGCTGCCGCAGCTCCGTGTCGAGGCCGCCCTGTGTGATCGCGAACCGGAGCTGTCCGGGCGCGCGCGGGAGCTCGCGCTGGCGCTCCGCCCACAGCGTCGTGCGGCGCACCGCGTCCTCGAGCTCCGCGCGCGGCACGCCCGACGGCGGGCAGACGTCGAGGCACATCGCGACGTCCGAGCCGAGCCGCTCCTGGATCTTCGCCGCGAGCTCGGGTGTGAACCGCTCCGGGCTTCCGTCGTACACGGAGCGGAACGTCACGCCGTCGTCGTCGGAGGCGATCAGCGTGTCGCGCAGCGAGAACACCTGGAAGCCGCCCGAGTCGGTGAGGATCGGGCCGTCCCAGCCCATGAAGGAGTGCAGCCCGCCGAGCTCGGCGATCAGGTCCTCGCCCGGCCTGAAGTGGAGGTGGTACGTGTTGCCGAGCAGGATCGTGGTGCCGATGGCGCGCAGCTCGTCGGGGTCGACCGACTTGACCGTCGCCTTCGTGCCCACGGGCATGAAGGCCGGCGTCGGCACGTCGCCGTGCGCCGTGTGCAGCACGCCGGCGCGTGCGAGGCCGTCGGTTGCGACGAGGGTGAAGCAGCTCATACCGGCGAGCGTAACCGTGGCGGCCCGGTGTGCCGACCCTCAGAGCAAGAGCATCGCGTCGCCGAACGAGTAGAAGCGGTAGCGCTCCTCGACGGCGAGCCGGTAGAGACGCCGCGTCTCCTCCACGCCCGCGAACGCCATCACGAGCGCGAGCAGCGTCGAGCGCGGCAGGTGGAAGTTCGTCAGCAAAGCGTCGACGCGCCGAAACTCGAAGCCGGGCGTGATGAAGAGCTCCGTGCGCCCTGCGAGCGGCCCTCCGCGGGCGAGCGTCTCGAGCGTGCGCACCGTCGTCGTGCCGACCGCGAGCACGCGCTCGGCGGCGCGGATTCGCTCCCAGGCGCCGGGCGCGACCTCGTAGCGCTCGCCGTGGATCGGATGCTCCTCGAGCCGTGCCTCGGAGACCGGGCGGAACGTGTCGAGGCCGACGTGCAGCGTCACCCGCTCGACGTCGAGGCGCTCCAGCAGGTCGGGGGTGAAGTGCAGGCCGGCGGTCGGGGCGGCAGCGGAGCCGGGGTCGCGCGCGTAGACCGTCTGGTAGCGGGCCGGGTCGGCGAGGGGCTCCGTGATGTACGGCGGCAGCGGCGTCACGCCGGCCGGCTCGCCGTCGAGCCGCAGGCGCCAGCGCCCCTCGCCGAGATGCTCGACGAGCTCGACGGGCCCGTACCGCCGACCGGGCTTCAGCCGGCGCGTCGGGCGCGCGAGACCCTCCCAGAGGTCGCCTTCGATGCGCTCGAGCAGCAGCACCTCGCCGCGCGGAGAGTCGATCGAGATTCGCGCCGGCACGACCCTCGTGTCGTTGACGACCACGAGCTCGCCGCTGAGCTCGTCGGGCAGCTCCGAGAAGCGGCGATGCCGCACCGCGCCGGTCGAACGCTCGTAGACGAGGAGCCGCGACGCGTCGCGGCGCGCGGCCGGATGCTGCGCGATCAGCTCATGCGGCAGCTCGTAGTCCAGCTCGGAGACGTCCATCCGACCGCCACGGTAACGTCGCCCGCGATGGACGCCGAAGCGATCGCCCGCGCGCAGGCGCGCATCCAGGACGCCGCCGCCGGCCGCGTCGAGCCGGCACAGGTCGATGCGGCGTTCGAGCGTGCGCGCGACCAGGTCGAGGCGCTCGCCGCCGCGGCAGCGGAGCTCGAGGCGACCCTGCCGGCGCGCGTCGGAGACGCAGTCCAGGACGGCCTGCGCGCCCAGGTGCTCCCGGTCGCCCGCCACCTTGCCGAGGTGCGCGGCCTGACGAACCAGTTGATCCGCCGGCTCGAGCGCGTCGAGGGCGACCTTCTCGCCGAGCGGCACGCGCGCGTCGACGACCTCGCGCTGCTCGTCGATCTCGTCTCGTCCGGCTGGCGCGGAGTCGACCGGCGGCTCGCGCGCATCGAGGCGAGCCTCGAGAAGCAGGAGCGCGGCGCGACGGTCTACCGGATCGGAGAGCACCGGTCCGAGCCGGTCGCTCCCGACCAGCAGACCGGCTAGCTCCCCGCCGGACGCTGCTCCGGCAGCACGAGCTCGAACCGGCTGCCGAGCCCGGGCTCGCTGCGGACGTCGACGCCGCCGCCGAGCGCAACTGCGAGCTCGCGTGCGATCGCGAGCCCGAGGCCGGTGCCGCCGCCGTCGCGAGACCAGAAGGGCCGGAAGATCCGCTCGCGTTCCTCCGCGGTGATCCCGGGCCCACTGTCCGTGACGACGACCGAGACCCAGCCGCCGTCCTCCGAGAGCGACAGCTCGACGCGGCCACCCTCCGGAGCCCACCGGAAGGCATTCGAGAGCAGATTCGAGATGATCTGAAAGACGCGGTCACCGTCGGTGACGATCACCGGCCGCGCACGAATGTCCAGGCGGTAGTCCATCGCGCGACGCCGTGCGACCTCGGCGAACGCGGCGTACACACGCTCGACCAGGTGCTTCATGTCGACCTCTTCCTGCAACAACGTGAAGCGGTGCGCATCGAGCTTTGCGAGATCGAGCACGTCGCCGACGAGACGCTCGAGCCGCACCGCCTCTTCGCCGATCACGCCGAGCGACGCCTCCTGCATCGCAGCGTCGTCGATCACACCCTCGCGGAGCGCTGCGACATGGCCGCGGATAGCGGTCAGCGGGGTCCGCAGCTCGTGGGACACCGACATCAGGAAGTTCCGCGAGAGCTGCTCCGACTCGGACAGCTTCGCCGCCATGTCCCGGAAGCGCGCCGCGAGCTGCGAGATCTCGTCCGACCCGCGCGGCTTGGGGACCTCGACGCCGTAGTTGCCCGCCGCGACCTCGTCGGCGGCCTGCGAGAGCGCGAGCAGCGGCCGGGTGATCCGGCGCGACAGATATACGCCCAACAGCCCGGCGACGACGACGCCGCCGCCGAACGCGAGCGCGAGCCGCTCGATGAGCGTGATCAAGCGGCTGTGCAGCTGCGACATCGGCTTCGCGACGACGAGCGCACCGAAGAGCTGATTGCTGAGGTAGAGCGGTCGGGCGACGGCCAGGTAGTGGCGACGCTTGACGCGCAGGTCGAGCGTCGTCACGCCCTGCGCCTTCAGCACCGAGACGTCGACGGTCTTCGCGGGCAGGCCGGGCACCCGCTGGAAGAGCTGTGCGCCGGGGAATGCGGGGACGAAGTAGATCCGGTCGCCGCCGATCGCGCGCTGGAGATTCGGCAACGGCACGGCGGCCGCGCCGGTCTGGCGCGCATAGAGCCGCACGATTCCGACCGATTCGGCGCGGAGCTCGTCGACCGCGCGTGTGCGGGTATAGGTCTGGAAGAAATGGATCGCAATCAGCGACGCGACCAGCCCGGAGAGGACGACCCCGAGCAGGAAGAGCGCCGGCAGCCGGAAGCGCAGCGACCCGAGCACGGGGCGAGCCTACTTGGCTAGTTCGCGCGCCGGGCTCACCTTGTAGCCGACGCCCCAGACCGTGACGATGGGCGACGCATCGCCGAGCTTGCGACGAAGCTGCCGAACGTGCACGTCGACGGTGCGCGTGTCGCCCGCGAACGTGTAGCCCCAGACGCGCTCGAGCAGCTGGTCGCGCGTCAGCACGAGGCCGCGATGATCGAGCAGCTCCCAGAGCAGGTCGAATTCCTTCGGCGCGAGCTGGATCTCCTGCTCGCCGACGCGCGCCTCACGCCTGCCCGCATCCACGGAGAGGTCGCCGTGCACCAGGACGGCGCTCTCCCCCTTCTGGCGCTCCGTCGTCGCGCGACGCAGGATCGCGCGCACACGCGCGACGAGCTCGCGCGGATTGAAGGGCTTCGTCATGTAGTCGTCGGCGCCGACCTCGAGCCCGATGATCTTGTCGACGTCTTCGTCACGCGCGGTCAGCATCAGGACCGGCAGATCGGTGCTCTGCCGGATGCGCTTGCAGACCTCGACGCCGTCCATGTCCGGCAGCATCAGGTCGAGGACGACGAGCGCCGGCTTCTCGGACTCGACGAGCTTCAGCGCCTCGGCGCCGCTCGCCGTCGTGCGCACCGCGTAGCCCGCGTTCTTGAGGTAAGCGGCGACGAACGACGCGATCGACGCTTCGTCCTCGACGACGAGCACCGTCTGCGGCTTCGTGGCCATACCGTCCTTATCCGGTCGCGGACGTCGGCAGGCCGATCGTCAGCTGCTTCGTCGGCGTCGCGGGTAGCGACTTGAAGTCCTGGCCGTTCAACGAATAGCGGCCGTCGAGCGTCGGCGTCTCCGACGAGCCGGTCAGGACGACGGTGCCGTAGCCGCTTGCCACGAGATCGACGCCCGAGCCGTAGATCGTGATCTTGTAGCTGCCGCCGACGGTCCGGAAGCGGAAATCGACGCCGCGCCACTTGGTGACGGTGCCGCCAACGTCCTTACGCCAGCTTGCTCCCGTGACCTCGGGGGTGAAGCCGTCTCCCGGATTGAGATCGTCGATGACGATCGAGCCGTCGAAGATATGACCGATGGCAGCGCCGCGGATCACAAGCGTCACGACGGGCGTGCCGCGCGGGCCGCTCCCGTTCTTGACGACGAGCGTGCCGTCGCCCGATGCCGCGCTGATTGCCAACGCGGTCACAGGCGCAGCAAGCGCGAGCAGGGACGCATAGATGACGACTGTTCGCCGCATGTGCATCAGAGTATCGGCACGTCTCGTGACCCGCGATTGAGCGGACCGTAAAGGTTCTGTGAGGAGCCGGAGGATCTCGAGGAACATCGCAGCGCCCCGGAGACAGAGGAATGTCCGAGGCCTGAGCGAAGCTTCAGCCGATGGCCGTCGAGTCGACCGCGATCCTTTTGACCGACCGCATCGACGCGCTGGCAGCCGCGCTGCGCGCGGCCGGCGTCTCGCCCGAGCACTCGTCCTCCCTGCTCGCCTCCGCGGCCTCGGCCACGATGCACGCGCTCATGCTCGACGCGCTCCTCGAGGAGCGGCCGACGGCGACCGTCGCACTCGAGCACGCCGCAGCGGCCGAGCCGGCCGCGGTACGCGTACCACTCGCCGCGTAGCGCGTCTCAGGCGTCGTAGCGGTAGAAGCCGCGGCCGCTCTTGCGGCCGAGCAGCCCGGCGTTCGCCATCGCGACGAGACGCGGCGGCGCGGCCATCCTCGGCTCGCGCAGCTTCTCCCAGAGCGCCTCGCTCGCGTGCACGTGCACGTCGACGCCGATCAGGTCGATCAACTCGCACGGCCCCATCGGCCAGCCGGCGCCGTGCTTCATGCCCGCGTCGAGGTCATCCACGGTGACCCGCGCCTCGTCCAGCACCCGGACGCAGTCGTTCAGCAGGGGAATGAGCACGCGATTGACGACGAAGCCCGGCGTGTCGTTGCACCGGATCGGATGCTTGCCGATGCGCTCGCCGAGCGCGAACGCCGTCTCGGCCGCCTCGTCGGAGGAGAGCTCGGTGCGCACGATCTCGACGAGCGGCATCAGCGGCGCGGGATTGAAGAAGTGCATGCCGACGACGCGTTCGGGCGACGACGTCGCCGACGCGATCTCGGTCACCGAGAGCGCCGAGGTGTTCGTCGCGAGCACCGCGTCGGGGCGGCAGACGCGCTCGAGCTCGCGGAAGAGCTCCTGCTTGGGCTCGAGCGCCTCGACGATCGCCTCGATCACCAGATCGCACTGAGCGAGATCCGCGAGGTCGGTGGTGAGGGTGAGCCTGCCGACGGCAGCGTCGCGCGCACCCTGCTCGAGCTGTCCCTTCTCGACCTTTCGCGTCAGGAAGTGCGCAATGCGGTCGCGCCCCTTCTCGGCGAGCTCGAGCGATACCTCACGCCCGATCGTGTCGATGCCCGCCTCGACGCAGAGCTGTGCGATGCCGCCGCCCATCGCGCCGAGGCCGACCACACCGACCTTCCGAATCTCGCCCGCCACGCGCCTGAGCCTACCCTGTCAGCCGAGGACCGAGCAGCGCGATCGCCGCGCCTGCAACCGCGACGAGCCCGAGCGCCCCGGTGAGGCCGATGCCGCGCGCGAGAAACCCGATCGCAGGACCGTTCAGCACGCCGCCCATGTACCCCGCGGTCGCGACCGACGCGATGCCCGCGCCGGAGGAGACACCGGGAGCCGCAGCTGCGACGCGAAAGAGCGCCGGCACGAGCGCCGCCGCCCCCGCGCCGACGAGGGCGAACCCGGCGAGGGCCGGGACCGGTGAGCGCGTCGCGAGCGCGAGGGTCATGCCTGCGACCGTGAGCGCGCCGCCGCGCCGCGCGAGCCCGGCAACCCCCCACCGCGCCGACAGCGGATCGCCCGCGAGGCGCGCGATCACCATCGCGACCGAGAACGCGACGACGCCGCCCGCCGCGAGCGCGGCGCCTGCGCCGGCGGGGCCGGCGAGGAACACGGCGCTCCAGTTCATCGTCGCCGACTCGACGAACATCGTGCAGAACGTGAGCAGCGCAGGCAGCGCGAGCGGTCCGCGCGGGAGCGCGAAGTGCGCCGTGTCGACGGCGGCATCCACCGCGCCGGGGAGCAGGCGCGGCACGACGAGGATCGCAATCGCCAGCGCCCCGGCGGCGACGGCGGGAAACTGCAGGCGCGGGCCGGCGCCTGCAGCCGCCGCACCGGCGGCGATGCCCGAACCGGCGAGCAGCCCGAAGCTCCACGCACCGTGCAGCGCGGAGAGCAACGGCCGCCCCGCCCTCTGCTCGAGCGCGACACCGTGCGCATTCGCCGCGACGTCGACGATCCCGAAGCCTGCGCCGAGGATGCACGCCGACAGCACGAGCAGGGCGTGCGACGGCGCGAACGCCGCAAAGGTGAGTCCGCCCGCCGCCACGACCAAGCCGAGACCGGTGGGCCCGCGGCTCCCCTTGCGCGACGTCAGCCAACCGGAGACGGGCAGTAGCACCGTCGCGGTGAGCGAGACGGCGAAGATGACGAGGCCGAGCCGGCCGCTGTCGAGCGAGAGCCGGTGCTGGAGCGCGGGCAGCCGCGCGGCCCAGGTGCCGTCGATCGCGCCGAAGCCGACGAAAGTGACCGCGAGCGCCGCGTGCGCAGCCCGGAGTCGTCTCGCCGGCATGCGGCGAGCGTACTTCGCCGTGAGGGGACTTACAGGAGCTTGCCGAGCCCCTTCGCTGCGGCTTCGATGCCGTCGCCGATCGCCAGCGACTGCAACGAGCCGTTCCCCGTCGCGCCGGCTGTGTGCGGGAGATAGGGAGACAGCGCGTGCGCGAGCATCGGCAGCGACATCGACTGGAGCCAGACCTTGCCCGGCCCGGTCAGCCGCATGAGGAAGAGGCCGTCGCCGCCGAAGATCGCGTTCTTGATCCCCGGCACGGTCGTGAGCTCGTACTCGACGCTCTCCTCGACGACCCCGATGTGCGCCGGGTGCACGCGAAGCGACTGACCCGGTGCGAGGTCGTACTCGCTCAGCTCGCCCGCGAGCTCGACCCACGCATGGCCCACGCCCTCGAGCTTCTGGAGGAGGAAGCCGAAGCCGCCGAGCAGGGCCGAGCCGGCGTGGCCGGGGTGGAACGCCGTCGTCAGCTCGGCGCCCTCGAGGCCGGCGAGGAAGCCGTGCCGCTGGATGAGATACGAGCGGCCCGGCCCGAGCGGCACCTGGAAGATCTTGCCGGGGAGCCGCGCGGGAAAGGCAACGGTGCCGGGCTGCGTCGTGGACGCGTAGCGCGTCATGAAGAAGGTGCCGCCGCCGAAGCTGCGCTTCGTGGCGTCCCACATCCCGTCGGCACCCGCGAGCGCGCTGGTCGTCTCGAGCTCGATCCCGTCGTCGAACCAGCCGAGCTGCCCCGCCTCGGCAACGACGGACTCGCCCGGCGTCAGGTGCACCTCGAGGACGGGCATCGTCGTCCCACGGATCACGGCGTCCATGTCGCGATCTGTATCGGCTGTTACGAGGGTGTTCCTTAGAGGCAACGGCCGCAACCTGGTCTTGACTCAACCGCGTATGAGCTGTTCCCGTTCGACGGCAGTACGGCGCGGTTGCGACCAGGTAGCTAACGGAATGGGTCGCTGCGCGACCTCAGAGTTTTTCTACCACGCCGGCGATGGCCTGGCCGAAGCCGATGCACATCGCGGCGATGCCGTAGCGCGCGTCGCGGCGCTCGAGCTCGGAGAGGAGCGTCGCGGTGATGCGGGCGCCGGTCGCGCCGAGCGGATGGCCGAGCGAGATCCCGCCGCCGTTCGGGTTGACGTCGCCCGCCTCGTAGCGCTCGCCGAGCGCCGTGTCCTCGAGGAACTGGAGGACGACCGATGCAAACGCTTCGTTCACCTCGATGACGCCCATGTCGTCCCACGTCAGGCCCGCCTTCGCGAGCGCGCGGTCGCACGCGTCCGGGTTGCCGTGCAGCATCAGGTGCGGGTCGACGCCGGCGATCCCGAAACCCAGGAAGCGGCCGCGCGGCTCGAGCCCGAGCTCCGACGCCTTCTTCTCCGACGCGACGAGCACCGCAGCCGACCCGTCGACGATCTGGCTCGAGTTGCCGGCCGTGACGACCCCGTCGGGGATGAACGCGGGTTGGAGCGACGCCATCTTCTCGAGCGTCGTCGTGCGGACGGCCTCGTCGACGGCGAACCGCGTGCGCGTCATCGTCAACGTGCCCGCTCCTTCGTCGGCGGACGGGACGTCGAGGTCGATCGGGATGATCTCCTTCTCGAAGCGTCCCTCTTCGATCGCGCGCGCTGCGCGCAGATGCGACTCGAGCGAGTAGCGGTCGAGATCCTCGCGTGACAGCCCCCACTTCTCGGCGATCTCCTCGGCGGAGATGCCCTGCATGACGATGTCGTGGCGCGCGGTTACCGCATCGGACATCGATCCGTTGCCGGAGCCCATCGGGACGCGCGACATCATCTCGACGCCGCCGGAGATGACGAGGTCGAGCTGCCCCGACCAGATCGCAGCCGCCGCGTTGAAGTTCGTCTGCATCGACGAGCCGCACTGACGGTCGACGGTCGTGCCGCACACCGTGACGGGCCAGCCTGCGGTGAGCGCGATGTTGCGGCCGATGTTCCACGTCTGCTCGTTGATCTGGGTGACGCATCCCCACTGGAGGTCCTCGATCTCGCCCGGGTCGACGTCGTGACGCGCGAGCAGGCCGTTCACGACCTGCGCGGAGAGATCGTCGCCGCGGATGTGCGACAGCGTTCCGTTTCTCTTGCCGATCGGGCTGCGAACGGCGTCGACGATCAGCGCGTCGGTGCTGCGGACCATGCAAGCAACTGTACCGCGCCGGGTTCCGTACACGCCCGGACGCCGCCCACCGGCGGCTATCGTCGCGGCAGGGCAAAAGCGAGATCGGAGGCACAGGAAGATGGCTGCGACGGCGACCGAGCGCAAGCTGCTGATCGACGGAGAGTGGATCGAGACGGGCGACTGGCTGGAGATCCGCTCCCCCTATTCCGGCGACGTCGTCGGGCGCGTCGCCAAGGGCGGCGCCGCCGAGGCCCGCCGCGCCGTCGACGCCGCCGTGCGGGCGCTCGAGCGCCCGCTGCCGGCGCACAAGCGCGCCGAGATCCTCGTCAGGGTCGCGGGCCTCATCGGCCGGCGCCACGAGGAGCTCGCGCGGACGATCTCCGACGAGGCCGGCAAGCCGATCAAGACGGCCCGCGTCGAGGCCTCGCGCGCGATGTCCACCTACACCTTCGCGGCCGCCGAGGCCCGCAGGCTCGCCGGCGAGATGATCCCCATGGAGGGAGCGCAGGCCGGAGAGGGGAAGCTCGGCTTCACGCTGCGGAAGCCGATCGGCGTGATCGCGGCGATCTCGCCGTTCAACTTCCCGTGCAACCTCGTCGCGCACAAGATCGCGCCGGCTCTCGCCGCGGGCTGCCCCGTCGTGCTGAAGCCGGCAAGCCAGACGCCGCTCTCGGCGCTCTTCCTCGCGGAGCTCGAGCTCGAAGCCGGACTGCCCGCCGGCTGGCTCAACGTGGTGGTCGGCCCCGCGTCGCAGATCGGCGACGTCCTCGTCGAGGACGAGCGGGTCAAGCTGATCACGTTCACCGGTTCAGGTGACGTCGGCTGGGGCCTGCAGGAGCGGGCGCCGCGCAAGCGCGTGAAGCTCGAGCTCGGCAACTCGACGCCGGCGATCGTCGCCGCCGACGCCGACGTCGCGGCCGCAGCCGCGAAGCTCGCCGGCGGCGCGTTCGCATTCGCAGGGCAGACGTGCATCTCCGTCCAGCGGATCTACGTCGAGCGGCCGGTGTACGACGCGTTCGTCGAGGCGTTCGTCCCGAAGGTCGAGGCGCTCGTCGTCGGCGATCCCGCCGACGACGACACCGACGTCGGGCCCGTGATCGACGAGGGCGCGCGCTCGCGCATCCTCGAATGGATCGACGAGGCCACGGCCTCCGGAGCCACCCTGCTCGCGGGAGGCCTCCAGGGAGAGCTGATCCGGCCGACCGTGCTCGGCAACGTCTCCGACGACCAGAAGGTGAGCTGCGAGGAGGTCTTCGGGCCCGTCGTGGTCATCAACCCGATCGACTCGATCGACGAGGGGATCGAGAGGGCCAACGGGACGAGATTCGGCCTCCAGGCCGCCATCTTCACGGCGTCGATCGACTCGGCGCTCCGCGCGGCGGACGGGCTCGAGTTCGGCGGTGTGACCGTGAACGAGGCGCCCACGTTCAGGAGCGACCAGATGCCGTACGGCGGCATCAAGGACTCCGGGAACACGAAGGAGGGCCCGGCCTGGGCGGTGCGCGAGATGACGGAGGAGCGCCTCGTCGTCATCCAGCGCTGAGCGCGACCTTCTCGGCCCGCGGGAAGGCGGCGGGCGTCCCGCCAACCGATGCGTGTCGTTAGAGTCGAGGCCAGATGCCGTGAGGACATTCTCGTAGATCGCTGCGCTGATCTCGTCACGCTCGAGGAGCGCCTCGCCGAGCTCGACATCCTGCTCGCCGCCGCGGTGTCGCGCGGCCGCGCGCTGCCGGCCGCACGCTGCGAGTGCGGCGCCCCTGTCTTCTGGGGCTCAAAGCTCTGCGCTCGATGCGGCCGGCCGGCCGGCCACCACGCGGCGCCGACGGGCGAGGGGGCCTGATGCCGGCGCCGGACCAGCCTCCCCGCGACGACTGCCCGAGCTGCGGCGCCGCCTACGAGCCGCTCCAGGAGTACTGCCTCGAGTGCGGCACGCGCCTGCCGACGAACCGCGGCGTGATCGGCTTCCTCGCGGCCGAGTGGCAGCGCCGCGTCGCGTGGTACCCCGGCGACTGGATCTGGCCGGTGCTCCTCTTTCTCGTGCTCACCGTCGTCTCGACGGCGGCCGCCGTCGCGGCGGGCTCGAGCCGCAGGCACGCCGCGACGACGATCGTCGCGACGAAGCCGCACGTGACGGTCGGCCCCGGGACGACCCGGGCGACCGTCCCAACCGTCACCCAGGCGCCGACGCTCACGCAGGGCACGCTCCCGCGGGCGCCGGGCTCCCCGTCGACGAACGGCGTCACCACCCCGGCGCCGGGCCCGAACGGCGTCGCCACCTGGCCGGAAGGCAAGAGCGGCTACACGGACGTGCTCGAGTCGCTCCCGCTCGCGGTCGGCCGCGCAGGCGCGCTCGCCCGGGCCCGGACGGCGAGCCGGGCGGGTCTGCCGGCGGTCGGCGTTCTCGTCTCGTCGACCTATTCGAGCCTCCATCCGGGGTACTACGTCGTCTTCTCCGGGATCTACGACTCGCAGAGCCAGGCGAGCGCCGCGCTCGCCGCCGCCCACGCCCACGGCTTTCCGGACGCGTATCAGGCCCGCGTCACCCCCTAGGAATCCCGCCCTGATGGGCACCCGGCTCCCCGAGAGGAGCGCCGGCGACCGGGCGCGCTGTTCACCGTGCAGACAACAATCGACCCCACTTTGTAACAGCGCCCGGCAGCGTGTAGGATCGACGTGCGAACGAGACAGAGCGATCCTAACCCGCTGTTAACAAAGCCGTGGCGGGAACTTCACAGGAAACGAGCAGACTGGTGATCGAAGAGCGGACTCTCCAGTTGCAACACTGCATGTATCAGTATTCGCGGGCGATTTATCGGTCAGTCAAGGACTTGATCGATCCCTACGGCGACCGCGAATCGCAGATCGAGTCCCGCCGGGCCGTGCTGATGGCCTGCGAGCAGACGATGGAGCGGCTCGCGAACGACCCGATCTACTTCGCCAAGCCGGACCGCGCGCTCTTCCAGGACATCCGGCGCTACTTCCCGATCACCGCGCAGGCGCCTGTCGCCTGGGCCGTGCAGGCCGGCGTCACCGCCGCGATCCAGTTCATCGAGGAACAGATCGAAGCCGGCGCACTCGACGGCGGCGTGGCCCGCTGCCGCGCGACGACGCGCAAGGGCAAGCCGTGCCAGCGCACCCCCCTGCCGGAGCGCGACTACTGCCCGTCGCACCAGCACCTGGAAGCGAAAGCAGCGGCGTAAAGAAAGCGGGCGGCGAAGCCGCCCATTCCGTCAGCCACCTGGTCGCAACCGGGCCGCACCGCGATCCAAGCGCGAGCAGCCCGTATCCCGGTTGATCCAAGACCAGGTTGCAGCCGTTGGGGTTCGCGCTTCAGAAGTAGCGAGCCCGCGTCCACAGCCTTTCCACAGGGACGATCCACAGGGCACCCCGTGTAGTCTGCGAGCGGGGTGTCGCACGATACGGACAAGCTGATTCGCCAGCTCTCACTGGTTGCGTTCCTGATGGCGGAGCGGCGACCGATCACGGCGCGAGACGTGAAGTCGAACGTCGAGGGCTACTCGGAGATGTCGGACGAGGCGTTCGCACGCCGCTTCTACTCCGACCGCGCGGAGTTGCTCGCACTCGGGGTTCCGCTGAGCTCGCAGCGCGACGAGTTCACGGGCGAGGAGCTCTACACACTGCGCTCCGAGCAGTACTTCCTCCCCCAGCTCGAGCTCGACGATGCAGAGCTCGCCGCGCTCCAGACGGCGCTCTACCTGCTCGAGGGCAAGTTCGCGTATGCGGAGCCGCTCCGCCTTGCGCTCCAGAACCTCGCGCTCGGCCGTCCGGGCTTCGCGGAGACGACGACCGAGACCGCGTTGCGCGTGGAAGTGCTCGATCCCGACTATTCGCCCGAGATGCCGGGTCGCCTGGCGAAGCTCGAGGGTGCGATCTCGAAGCAGCGCACGGTGAAGTTCGACTACTGGTCGATCTCGCGCGACGAGCTCGCCGACCGGACCGTCAACCCGTACGCGCTCATGCCCGACAACGGCGTCTGGTACGTCGTCGGCTACGACCTCGACCGCGACGACATCCGCACGTTCCGCGTCTCGCGGATCCGCGGCGAGATCAAGTTCGCCACGCGGCGCGAGCGTGACTTCCGCACACCCACCGACTTCGACATCGAGCAGTTTCGCGGCCGGCCGCCGTGGCAGGTGGGCGACATCCTCGGCGAGGCGCGCATCGAGGTGCGCGGCGACACCGCCTGGTGGGTCCAGCGCGCCTACGGTCTGACCGGGCGGCTCGAGGACGGCACCTTCGTCACCGACTACTCCTCCCTCTCGCAGCTCGCCTCGTGGGTGCTGCGGCAGGACGGCCGTGCCGTCCCACTCGAGCCCGAAGAGCTGCGCCGCGAGGTGGCGGCCTCGCTCCGCAGGGTGCGCGCCGGCCACGCGGGCAAGCCGCCCGAGCCGGCCCGCGAGTCGCCCGTGCGCGCCGCCGACGGTCCCGCCGACCGCCCTGCCGGGCCCGTCGCGCCGGAGCGCTTCGCAGTCCTCCAGGCCCTGCTCGCGTACCTGCTCGCGGCGTGCGGCGAGGACAAGGAGGCGGCGATTCCCGCGGCCGAGCTCCTCGCCCGCTTCCCCTCCGTCCCGGCCGAGGAGCTCGAGGAGCACCTCTCGCTGCTCAACCTCGTCAACTTCGGCGGCGGCTGCTACACGATCTACGCCGAGCTGAGCGGCGACGAGGTGCACGTCGACAAGGAGCTCTGGGGCGACACCTTCCGCCTCGCGCCGCGGCTGACGCCGCTCGAGGCGCGCGCGATCCGGCTCGCGCTCGAGTACGTCGGCCCGATGATCGCGGCCGACGCGCACACGCAGCTGCGCGGCGTCCGGCGGAAGCTCGAGGAGACCTTCGGGCAGTTCGAGCTCTCGCAGTTGCCCCAGCCGCAGATCGAGCGCGCCGAGGAGGACCTCGTGACGACACTCGCGCGCGGCATGCGCGAGAGCAAGCTCGTGGAGATCGAGTACCAGAAGGAGATGGACGCGCAGGCGTCGACCCGCCTCGTCGAGCCGTATTCGCTCGAGCGCCAGCTGCCGAACTGGTACGTGCACACGTGGGACCGCACGAGCGGCGCCGAGCGCTCGTTCCGGCTCGACCGCATGCGCAGCGCGAAGCTCACGCGTGAGAAGTTCGAGCCTCGTGAGGGCTTCGAGCCGACGCGGTTGCGAGGCGCCCGGCGCGCAAAGATCCTGTACACGCCGGTGATCGCCCGCTACGAGATCGAGCGCGGCGCCCGCAAGCTCGCAGACGGGAGCGCGCTCCGCGAGATCCCCGTCGGCAGCGACGAGTGGCTCGAGAGCGAGATCCTCTCGAAGCGCGGCGAAGCGATCGTGCTCGAGCCGGACGAGCTGCGCCGCCGCCTCGCGGCGCGGGCACGCGAGCTCGCGAAGGAGCTCGGCGTCGAGCGTCTTCGCGCTCCCGCATAGGGCTGCGCGTCAGACGCCGCGCGCGTCGAGGCGCGCGAGCGCCCACGCAGCGTGCTCGCGCAGCATCTCGTCCTCGTCGTCGAGATAGACCCCCACGGCGTCGCGTTCCTCCGCCCCGCCCACGTTTCCGGCCGCGACCAGCGCGTTGCGCCGGAGCCACCGTCCCTCGTTGCGGGGAACGAACAAACGCCCGTACCGGCGACGGAGGTCGCCTGCGTCCGCGCGCAGCCAGTCGACGAGCGAGACGTGCGGTTCGGCGTCCGGGTCGGGCGCCGAACCGGCTCTGCGCTTCTCGACGCCCCGGTTCCAGGGGCAGACGTCCTGGCAGACGTCGCAGCCGTACACCTGGGCGCCGAGCTCCGCCCGGTACGGCTCGGGGATCGGCGCCGGCGCCTGCGTCCAGTAGGAGAGGCAGCGTGTCGCGTCGAGCGTGCCCGGCACGTCGAGCGCGCCCGTCGGGCACGCGTCGATGCACAGCCGGCACGAGCCGCAGTCGAGCTCGAGCAGCGCCGTCTGCTCGAGCTCCTGGTCGGTGACGAGCGTCCCGAGCACGACCCACGAGCCGTGCCGCCTCGTGATCAGCATCGTGTTCTTGCCGTAGAAGCCGACGCCGCTCCGCGCCGCGGCCTCGCGATCGACGTGCTGGTTCGCGTCCACGACCACGCGGTACGCGCCGCCGAGCCTCCGGCCGAGCGCGTCGAGCTTCCCCCGAAGCTCCGCATACGCGTCGCCCCACGTGTACCGCGGCAGCCGCCCGTGCGCTTCCGGACGCTCGGGCTCCTCGGCGTAGTAGCAGAGCGCCGCCGACACGACCGTGCGCGCGTCCGGCAGCAGAGCCTCCGGATGGCACGACTCCTGTGGCCGCGCCATCGTGAACTTCATGTCGGCGAAGAGGCCCTGCGCGCGCCGCTCCCGGATGTGCCGCTCGGTGCTCTCGTACGGCGCCGCGGGGGTCGCGCCGACGACGTCGAGCCCGAGCTCCTCGCCGAGCCGTTGCAGGTCCACCCCCTTCACGCGGATAGTCTGCCCTGCGTGCAGGCGGTACGAATCCACGAGGACGGCGGACCAGACGTGCTCGTCCTCGAGGAGGCTCCCGACCCGGTCGCCGGTGACGGCGAGGTGCTCATCCGCGTGCGGGCCTCCGCGCTGAACCATCTCGACGTCTGGATTCGCAAGGGCCTGCCGTCCGTGCCGAAGCCCCGCGTCCTCGGCGCCGACGGCGCCGGGGTGGTCGAGGCGCTCGGGCACGGCGTCTCGGGGTTCGAGCCCGGGCAGCGGGTCGTGATCAACCCCGGCATCGAGGCGCCCGACGGGGCGATCCACGTGATCGGCGAGCACGGGGACGGAACGAACGCGGAGCTGGTCGCAGTGCCGGCGACGAACGTCTATCCGATCCCCGACGGCCTCTCCTTCGAAGAGGCCGCGGCGTTCCCCCTCGTGTTCGAGACCGCGTACCGGATGCTCGTCACGCGCGCGCGCCTGCAGGAGGGCGAATGGGTGCTCCTCTGGGGCATCGGCAGCGGCGTCTCCACGGCCGGGCTCGCGATCGCGCGGGCGCTCGGAGCCCGCACCATCGTCACCTCGTCGAGCGACGCGAAGCTCGAGCGCGCACGCGAGCTCGGCGCGGACGTGATCGTGAATCACGCCGACGGCGACGTGAAGGCCGCCGTTCGGGAGGCGACCGCCGGGCACGGCGCCGACGTCGTCGTCGACCACGTCGGGGAGGCGACCTGGCGCACCTCGCTCGACGTCGCCGCACGCGACGGCCGGATCACGGTCTGCGGCGCCACCTCCGGACCGAACCCGCCGGCCGCGCTGCACCGGATCTGGTGGAAGCAGCTGACGATCCTCGGCTCGAGCATGGGCAGGAAGGCGGACTTCGAGGGGGCCTACGACCTGATCGCGAGCGGACGGGCGCGGCCGGTCATCGACGAAGTGTTCCCGCTCGGGGAGATCCGAGCCGCCCACGCGCGGCTCGAAGCCGGCGAGCAGCTTGGCAAGATCGTGCTGACCATTCCCGCGTAGGCGGGTATTGCTCCGGCGGCCTACGGGCCGCGGAAGCCGAACTGGCAGCCGGCCGAGGTTGGCTTCGAGAGCTGGATGGCCTGCGCCTTGATCGTGACGCCCTTGTCGGTGCTCGTGCCGCGCACGAACACGCAGGACTTGACGGTGATCGCCGAGGATTCGACCTGGGCCGTCTTCGAGATCTGCGTCGCGGACGAGACGGTGACGGTCGTCGTGACCGCCTTCGTCCCGTTCTTCCCCTTCACCGTCAGGGTGTCGCCCTTCGCGGCGGAGATCGTGCCGAACGCGAAGCCGAAGTTCGCAAAGTTCCCGAAGGCGCCGCCCGGCCGCTGCCCGCCCGTGCCGCCGCCGGTAGGCGGCCCCCCGCCGGTAGGCGGCCCCCCGCCGGCGCCTCCCGGACGCGGGATGAAGCCGGCGGCGCAGTGGCCCTTCACGGGCGTGGAGATCGAGATCCGCTGCGCGGCGACGACGCCCTTGCTGTTCTTCTGACCAGTCGCCATCGCGCAGAGACCCTCCTTGAGCGCGCTGCGCTCGAGCGTCTCCTGCGTCGTGATCGTCGTCGACGCGCCCACGATGACCGTCGACTTGCCCGTCGGGCTGAGCGACGTCGTGATGGTGAACGTCGAGTCCTTGACGGACGCGACCGGACCGGAGACCGATCCGCTCACGGGGGAGGCGGCGCCGGCCGTCCCCGCAAACGCGAGCGCGGCCGCGAGCATGGCAGCGCCTACTCCGATCGTGGGCCTGTGCATCCGCCGCAGCGTGCCGTGTGCGGCTAAGGAGAAGCTAAGGGCTCTGTAAGGCCGTCGCGAAGAGATGCGCCGCTCAACCACCGCTGCCGCCTCCTCCTCCGCCGAAGCCGGTCCCGCCGCCGCTGCTGCTGCCGCCGAAGCCCGTTCCGCCGCCGCCGAAGCCGCCCCCGGCCGCGCCGACGCTGATCGTGTCCGCGGCGACGTCCCCGTTCTTCTGCTGCGTCCCGCCCACGACCACGGTGTCGCCGGGATGGATCGCCTGAAGATTGGTGGAGACGGTCTTCGAGATGCGCGCTGCGGCCGACGTCGTGACCTTCACCGTATTGCCTCCGGTGTCGGTGACGTACAGCGTCGATCCCTTGATGACGGTGACGGTGCCGATCGTGGCGCCGCCCGCGAAAGCACCTCCGGCCCCGGCCGCCCCGCCCGGCGTCGTCCCGCCCGTCGTCGCCCCGCCCGCTCCGCGGAAGCGCGACGCGAACGACGCTGCGGCCGACCCGCCGCCGGAGCTCGAGCTCGAGCCCGTGTGCTTCTGCACCTCGACGCCCCCGATGAACGCGGCCGCGCCCACGAGGCCGAGGACGAGCGCGGCCGTCAGCACCGATACACGCCTGCGGCGCCGCAGCACGAGGGCCTCGAGATCGAGCTCCTCGTCGTCGTCCGGCATTCCGAATTCAGTGTCAGTGGTCGTCATCGCGGAGGGCTCCTTATTCGTAGCGGAGTGCTTCGATCGGCCTCAGCGAGGCCGCCCGGTTGGCGGGATAGATCCCGAAGAACAGACCGACGGCGACGCCCACCCCGAGTGCGAGCAGCACCGAGTACGACTCGACGACGGGCTGGACGCCGACGATCTTGAAGCGGCTGCCGATCAGTCCCGCGGCGACGCCGACGACGCCGCCGACGACGGCCAGCAGCACCGATTCCGTGAGGAACTGGCCCAGGATGTCCGCCCGGCGGGCTCCGAGAGCCTTGCGGATCCCGATCTCGCGCGTCCGCTCGGTGACGGTCACGAGCATGATGTTCATGACGCCGATCCCGCCGACGAGCAGCGAGATCGCCGCGACGGCGGCCAGCAGCACCGTGAAGACGTGGTTCGTCGATGCGGAGGTCTGGAGCAGCGACGCCTGGTTGAGCACGCGGAAGGTGGCGGAGCCGTTCGAGGAGTGCGTCGGCGTCAGGATCGACGTCGCCTCCGCCTCCGCGGCGTTCACCTGATGCGACGACTTCGCCTCGACGATGATCTGGTTGAGACCGCTGCTGACGCCCGTGATCAGGTCCTGGGTGGTGGTCAGCGGCGCGATGGCGATGTCATCCTGATCCTGAAAGCCGTTGGTGCCCTTCGGCGTGAGCACGCCGACCACGGTGAAGCCGATCCCGTTCAGCTTGACCGTCTGACCCAGCGGATTGGCGCTGCCGAAGAGGTTCAGGACCACCGTCTGGCCGAGCACCACCACGCGCGCCCGCTGTGACTCCTCTTCCGGCGTGATGAACGTGCCGGCTTCGACCGGCGACTTTCGCGCCTCCTCGTACGAGGGTGTCGTGCCGACGAACTGGCTCGGCGAGTAGCTCGCGGCGCCGAACGTCGCGGTGACCGTGCCCGACACCACCGGCGTGACCGACTTGACGTCCGGTGCGGCCGTCGGATCCTGGAGCGCCTTCACGTCCTTCGTCGTCAGGCGTGTGAACGAGCTCTGCGCCCCGCCGGAGCCGCGGCCGAAGCCGAAGCCGCCGGTCATGATCGTGACGACGTTCGTGCCGAGATTCTCGATCCGGTTCTGCACGGCGACCGCGGATCCGTGACCGACGGCGACGAGGATGATCACCGCCGCGACCCCGATCGTGATCCCGAGCATCGTCAGCAGCGAGCGCAGCCGGTTGGAGACCATCCCCTGGAGCGCCATCCGGAATGCCTCGGCCGCGGTCACGCGGACTCCGTTCTCGACACGGCCGCCGGCACGAGCCTCGGGGGGAGCGCCGCAACCGGCGCCGTCCGCCGGTCCGACTCGATCCTCCCATCGAAGAGTTGGATGACGCGCTTCGCGTGTGCGGCGACGTCGGGCTCGTGCGTGATCATCACGATCGTCCGTCCTGCTGCGTTGAGGCGGGAGAAGATCTGCATGATCTCTGCGCCGGACGCGCTGTCGAGGTTCCCGGTCGGCTCGTCCGCGAGCACGATGGCCGGCCTCGTGACGATTGCGCGCGCGATCGCGACCCGCTGCTGCTGGCCGCCCGAGAGCTCGGAAGGCGCGTGCTGCATCCGATCGGCGACGCCGACGGCGGCCAGCGCCTGCTCCGCGCGCTCGCGCCGTTCGGCCTTCGGGATGCGGGCGTAGACGAGAGGAAGCTCGACGTTGCGCAGCGCGCTCGTGCGGGGCACGAGGTTGTAGCTCTGGAAGACGAAGCCGATCTTGCGATTGCGGATGAACGCGAGATCGAGATCGTCGAGCCTGCTGACGTCGATGCCCTCGAGCAGGTAGCGGCCGGTGCTCGGCGCGTCGAGACAGCCGATCAGGTTCATGAGCGTCGACTTGCCGCTTCCCGAGCTGCCCATGACGGCGACGAAGTCGCCGCGTTCGACGACGAGATCGAGGTCACGCAACGCGTGCACGGCGATGTCTCCTGCGCCGTAGACCTTCGAGACGCCTTCGAGCACGAGCATCGAGCGTCGGCGCGACCGGCTCATGGGCCGAACCCACCTCCGATGCCACCGAAACCGCCGCCGCCGCGCGGAACGCCGGCCCCGCCCGTCGTGGTCGTACCGGCGCCGAATCCGCCGCTCGTACCGGAGGACGAGATCGCGACGGACGGCAGCACGACCTCCTGGCCGGCTTTCAGCCCGCCGAGGATCGCGGTCGACGAGTCTCCCTGGAGGCCCGCGACGACGGCGACGCTCGACTGCTTGCCGTTCGCCAGCACGGACACCGTCGCGTTGCTCCCGCTCCCGCGCACGGCGGCGGTCGGCACGTGGAGGACGTTGTCCGCCTCTCCGACGACGACCTCGACGTTCGCGGTCATTCCGGGCTTGAGCTTGGGCTCGTTCCGGTCGAGCGCGAAGACAGCGTTGTAGGTGACCACCCCGGAAGAGGATGTCGCGGCCCCCGCGATCGAGAGCACGTGCGCGGGGAGCTGCTCGCTGGGCAGCGCGTCGACCGTCACGGTCGCCGCCTGCCCGGCCTTGATCTTGATCGCGTCGGTCTCCGCGAAGCCGCCGACGACCTGCATGCCCTTGAGGTTCGTCAGCGTCACGAACCCCGAGCTCGAGCCGGAGGACGAGCTCGCGGCCGCGCCGCCCGCCGTGCTGCCGCCGCCGGACACCTGCGAGCCGACGGTGCCGCTGACCGCTGAGACGACGCCCGCGATCGGAGCCCGCAGCGTCGTCTCCGCGAAGGCCTTTCGGGCGTTGGCGAGGGAGATCTGAGCCTGGAGGACGCTCGCCTGCCCGGCGGCAAGGGCCGACGGCGTCGGCGGCGCCTGCTTCATCGCAATCGACGCGAGCGTCGACCTGAGGCCGAGCCGTGCGGACGCCAGCTGCTGATGCGCCGACGTGAGGCTCTGTGCGTCCTTGAGCTGCGAGGCGATACGGCTGTTCTTCGCGCTCGCGATCGACGTGTGATCCTGCGAGAGTTTCTGCTCGTCGCCCTTGATCGCCGCCGCGTCGCTCGTCAGGGCGGACTGCACGGCCTGGTCGGCGCTGAGCTGGCTCTGATCCTGGGTGATCGTGAAGCCGTCGGCCTGGAGCACCTTCGACAGCGCGTTGAGCGTGCCCTGGTCGTAGTTGGTCGCATTCGTGTACTGGGCGATCCCGGCTGTGTCGCTGTTGTTCTGCGCGGTCTTGAGGCTCGCCTGGTCGCTCGTTTGCTGCTGCTGCCAGATGAGCTGCGACTGCTGGTCCGCCTGTTGCTTCGCCTGGTCGGCCGCGAGCTTCGCCTTGTCGGCCGCGACGGCTGTGGCCGCGGCGTCGGCGTTCGCATAGGTCGCCGAGTCGGCCTTCTGCTTCGCGAGGTCGACCTGGAGCTGCCCCTGGTCCGCCTCGAGTTGCTTCTGCGCCTGGCTCATGCTCGCGGCGATCGTCAGCTTGTCGAGCGCGATCGACTTCTTCGTGGACGCAAGCGAGATCTTTGCGTTCGTCACGGACTGGCGCGCCTGCGCGACGGAGACGGCGTCCTGCGCGCGCTGCGGGGCAGTCTCGCCCGTGAGCGTCGACTGGAAGTTCGCGGTCGCGGTCTTGAAGGACGCCTCCGCCTGCCTGAGGGCCTGCCGGGCCGACGTCGAGTCGATTCGACCGAGCACTTGGCCCTTCTTCACCTTCTCGCCCGGCGTCACGGTCACGGCCAGGAGCTGTCCGCTCGACGCGAAGTTCAGCTCCAGCTGCGTGGCCGCCTGAAGCGTCCCGGTCGCAGAGATCGTCGAGAGCACGACCCCCCGGGCCACCGTCGCGGTCCGAACCGCGCCGGCCGTCGTCGTCCCTCCTCCGGCCACCGTGAGGTAGGCGACGACCCCGGCGCCCACGAGGAGCGCGGCGAGGAGCCCGTTCACGACGCCCACGCGCGCCAGCAGGCCCGGCCAACGGCGACCGGTCGAGCCTGACGACAGACGATCGGTGATGGCATTCATGCTCTCGTCCTCCTCCGCGGGCGACCTTCTCCAGCGCAGCTTCTCCCACGGACTTATGAGCCGAATGAGAAGAGCCGGCCGGATGCCGGCGACGGAGCGCGCCCTGCGACGAGGAATTCCACCGTCCGGCCCTGCGGCGGCTAGTGTGCCCGCACACAAAGCGGGGACGCAGGGGGCGCCGGCGCCTCCCTGCACGTTGGACGGTCACAGGGGGTGCACGGTCTTATGGCGCTACGGGATGATGCCCACACGGATGGTCTGCAAACCTTCCTGCGGGACATCGGCAAGGTAGACCTGCTGACGGCCGCCCAGGAAGTCGCGCTCTCGAAGCGGATCGAGCGTGGCGACGAGCTGGCGAAACGGCACATGATCGAAGCGAACCTCCGCCTCGTCGTCTCGATCGCCAAGCGCTACAACAACCAGGGCCTGCCGCTTCTCGACCTGATCCAGGAGGGAACCATCGGCCTCGTGCGGGCGACGGAGAAGTTCGACCACCGCAAGGGCTTCAAGTTCTCGACGTATGCGACGTGGTGGATCCGCCAGGCGGTGGCGAGGGCGCTTGCCGACAAGGCGCGGACGATCCGCATGCCGGTGCACATCGTCGAACGGTTGAACAAGATCGTGCGCAGCGAGCGCCACCTTCGAGCCGAGCTCTGCCGGCAGCCGACGCCGCTCGAGATCTCCGTGGACGCCGATCTGCCGCTCGAAGAGGTGGAGCGCATCATTCGCATGGCCCAGACCCCTGTCTCGCTCGAGAAGCCTCTCGGCGACGAGGGCGACTCCGAGTTCGGGCACCTGCTCGCGGACGACAGCACGCCGTCGCCGGACGACGCGGCCGAGACAGCCATGCGAACCGAGACGCTCCGGACGATCCTCTCGACGCTGACCGAGCGCGAGCGCAGCGTGCTCGAATTGCGCCACGGTCTCAACGGCCAGCCTCCGCTCACCCTCGACGAGATCGGCCTGGCGTTCAACGTCACGCGCGAGCGAATCCGCCAGATCGAGCATCTGAGCCTGAGGAAGCTCCGCGCGCTGCCGGAGTCGCAGACGCTCAGCGACGTCGCGTAGGCACGGCTCAGCCGAAGCCGAGGATGAACTTCGCGTCGTCGGACATCCTGTCCGGCGTCCACGGCGGGTCGAAGACGAGCTCGAGCTCGACGTCCTCCACCCCGGGCACTTCGCGCGACACGCGCTCCATGTCGCCCGCGATGAGCGCGCCGGCGGGACAGCCCATCGACGTCAGGCTGTAGATGATCTTCACGTTCGGGCCTTCGACCTCGACCTCGTAGACGAGCCCGAGATCGACGACGTCCATGCCGAGCTCGGGATCTTCAACCTGGCGAAGCGCCTCGAGCAGATCGTTCTGACTCGGCATCGCGCCAGTCTAGCCACCAGCTGTCGGTCAACCGAGCAGCCGCACCTCTTCGCGTCGTTCGCGGGCGAAGAAGTGGATGCCGTCGACGAAGCGCACCCAGTTGCAGCGGGTGCACATGAGGAGCGAGTGCGTCCGCGCGCTGTCGGCGAGGAAGCGCACGCCGCGTAGGAGGTCGCCGTTCGACACTCCGGTCGCCGCGACGAGGACCTCCCCCGAGGCGAGATCCTCGGTGCGGAACACGCGGCCGTAGTCCTCGATGCCCAGCTCGCGCAGCTCGTCGATCTCGCGCCTCGAGGTCGGCCAGAACTGCGCCTGTAGCTCGCCGCCGAGACAGCGCAGCGCGGCGGCCGACAGCACGGCCTGGCGCGTGCCGCCGATGCCGATCGAAAGGTGGTCGTTCGTGCCACGGATCGAGGCCGAGATCGCCGCGGTGACGTCGCCGTCCTGGATCAACTTGATGCGCGCGCCGGAATTGCGGATCTCCTCGATCAGGTCGTGATGACGCGGGCGATCGAGCACGATCGTCGTGATGTCGTTCACGCGACGTCCGAACGCCTCGGCGATTGCCTGCACGTTCTCCGCGACGGGGCGCAACAGGTCGATCGACCCGCGGGCGCGCGGCCCGACCGCGAGCTTGCGCATGTACATGTCGGGCAACCCCATCAACCGGCCGGTGTCGCCGACCGCGATCATCGACATCGCTCCGTTGCCACCCCTTGCGACGACGCCTCGCCCTTCGAGGGGATCGAGCGCGAGGTCGACCTCGTCGCCGCCCGCGCCGAGCCTCGCGCCCGGCGCGAGACCGCTCGAGTCGTCGAACGCACCGAAGACGACCTTGCCGCTGATCGGCAGCAGGTCGAGCGTCCCGCGCATGCCGGCCGCCGCCGCTTCCTCCGCCGCTTCCTGGTCGGCCCGTCCGAGCCAGCGGGCCGCGGCGAGCGCAGCCCGTTCCGTCGCGCGCAGGTACGACTGGCACTGGCAGGGCTGCGTGTGCGCCGCCGGCGTCTCGTCGAGGCTCGGGTCGACGTCGATGCCGGTCACACGCGCTCCCTCGTCCGCTCCGCCGCCGACAGCACGAGCTCGGCGACCGCCGCGGTCGCTCGGTCTGCGCTCTCGTTCTCGATCACCGCGACACCCTCGCGTTCCGCACGCTCGACAAGGTAGCGCTGCAGACGCCGGATCTCCTCGAAGCGGTCGAGGTACTTGACCATCGGCCGCTCTGCACCCGCTTCACGCGTGAAGAAGTGCTGCGCGTGCGCTTCCTCGTCCTCGATCTTCAGCACGCACGCGCTCACGAGCGCACCGTCCTCGAGCGACGGCAGCAGCCCCGGGACGAGGTGGACGCCCTCGAGCACCATCGACCATCCCTCCTGTAGCGCGCGCTCGATCGAGGCCCGCACGCCGACGAGCACGTTGCGGGACTGCTCGAGGAACCCGGCGACGAGCGGGTCGTCCGCGAGCGGCACGACGTCGCCCGCCTCGAAGCTCGAGTAATGGATCGCCGGCATGAACTCGTGTGAGAAGAAGGCGCGCATCGTCTGCCTGATGAAGTCCGTCGAGGTGACGCGCGTGATTCCGAGCCGGTAGGCGATCTCCGTCGCGACCGTCGACTTCCCGGTGCCCGTCGCGCCTCCGACGAGGATCACGAGCGGCAGGTCGAGCTCGCGGAGCTCCTGGTAGCGGCGCAACTGGCGCAGCGCCTCCGTGCCCTCGGCCTCGCCGAGGATCTCGACGGCGAGCGTCTCGAGGCGTCCGAGCTCGACGATGTCGGTGCCGCGGTCGTCGACGTCGTCGGCGACGCGTCGCGCGAGCGCATACGCACGCTCTGGCGCGACGCCGACGGCCATCAGCGCGCGCGCCATCAAGCCCCGGGAGTACGGGAGGCCGTGCTCGCCGCCGAGCGGGAGCGGCATGATGCGACGCGGTTCCGTCACGCGCGCACCTGCGAGGGCGCAAGGCCGCGGAAGAGCTCGTCGAGGTCGGGCTCGCCGGGGGGCGTCACCACGTCGTTGCCCGCGAACACGAGCTTCGCGCCGCGCTCGAGCGCCGCCTCCGCGACCATGTCGATCGCCGCTGCCTTGATCTCGACGACGAACGCATCCGCGTCGGCGACGCGCAGGTCCTCGGCGAGAGCCGCACGGTCGGAGAGGTTGCGCGACACGAACACGACGTCCGCCTCGAGATGCCCGAACGGAGCGTCGCCCGTCGTGAAGAGCGCGATACGCCTGCCCGACAGGGGCTCGACCGGGCGGAGCCGCAACCCGAAGCGGATCGCCGCCTTGCCGAGCGCCCGCACGTCCCGGGCGACGTCGTCGTCCATCGTCAGGACGACGTCGCTGATCAGGACGCGATACGGATTCAGCCCGGACTCCACGTCGTGCGCGACGAGGATGCGCGCGTCGACGTCGACCGGCGGGATCGCCGCGCCGCTGCCGTCGAACACGACCACATCGGGGTCGAGGCTCGCCGCGAGCGCTGCGCCCTCGAGGACGTTCGACGTGAACGTCGCGCCGGCCATGCCGCCGCCCACACGTCTGCAGCCGATCGTCGGCACGCCGGCGAGCACGGCCGTCTCGAGATGGTCGGAGGCCGCATGCCGGCCGCTCCGGGACAGGGCGAGGAGCTCGTCGAGGGAGGGCGGCGACTCGATCAGCTCCGGCGCGGCGGGGCCGCCTCTCCCCATCGCGACGACGACCACCCGCCGGTCGCGGGCAAGCGCACGTGCGACAGCGCCGGTCACCGCGGTCTTGCCGACGCGCTTGCCCGTCCCGATCACGGCGACCGACGGCGGGCCGAACGGATGCAGCATCGGCGGGTCGAAGCGGAAGTCGGCGCCGACGTACGGGATGCCGTCGGCAAGAAACCGGCTCGCGAGATGAAGCCGCGTCCGCGGGTCGAGCACGGGCTCGTCGGACAGATCGACCGCGATCTCCGCGTCGCCGGGCCCGCCGACGATCGGCACGCCGTAATCCGGCGCGCCGCGCAGCTTCTCGGTGCCGCCGACGAGCATCACGCCGACGAACTCGTACGGCAGCTCGGCGAGCGCATCCCGCACGACGTCGGGATAGTGCTCACCGTCGACGATCGCCACGGCCTTCACCGGTTGCTCCTCACCTCACCTTCGATCCGCGCCGTGTACTTCTCGTACGTCTTCGTCTCCGTCGAGAACTGGATGATCCGCTCCTGGTCGTGGAACGGGTACCTCCGCCACACCGACACGTGCGTCCCGTCGACCTCGACGACGTTGTAACAGGGCCGGCCGTGGCCTCTGAGGCGGGACGACGAGACGGTGCCCGCATTCACGACGAAGAGATCCTCGAGCCGCCACGCATAGGGCACGTGCTTGTGCCCGGAGAGCACGAGGTCGACCCCTGCCCGCTGGAGGCATTCGATCGCGTCACCCGCGTCGTTGACGATGTTCCGCTCCCGTCCCGTGCCCGGCACCGGCAGCAGGTGGTGATGAAGCACGAAGACGCGGAGATGGGCTGCCTCCGCGAACTGCTCCTCGATCCAGCCGTAGCGGCCGCGGCCGATCTGACCGTTGTCGAGGTCGGGCTCGGTCGAGTCGACCGCGACGATCGTTGCGCCGCCGAGGCGGAGCACCGAGTTCCGGTCGCCGAACAGCTCCTCGAAGTGCACGTAGCCGACGTTGCGCGAGTCGTGGTTACCGGGGATCACGACGAGCGACTCGCACTCGATCCCGTCGATGTACTGCCGCGCAAGTGCGTACTCGTCCTTGAATCCGTGCGAGGTCAGGTCGCCGGAGATGACGACGACGTCCGGCGCGAGCTCGTTGACCTCCGCGATCGCGCGCTCGAGCAGGTTCGGCAGGAAGAACTGCTGCCCGCAATGGAGATCGGACAGCTGAACGATCGTGAAGGGGCGGCCGTTGCGGCCCAGCGGCATGCAGGAAGTCTAGGCCAGCGCGCTAGAAGATCCAGGAAACCGGGTAGTAGAGCGCGGCGGACACGAGTCCCGCCGCAGGCAGCGTCAGCAGCCAGGCGCTCAGGATGTTCCCCGCGACCCCCCACTTGACCGCGGAGACGCGTCGCGTCGCGCCCGCCCCCATGATCGAGCCGGTGACGACGTGCGTCGTCGAGATCGGGAACCCGAAGTGCGTCCCGACGTACAGGGTCGACCCGGCCGAGAGCTGCGCCGCGAAGCCGTGCTCCGGTTGCATCTTGTAGATGCGCTGCCCGAGCGTCCGGATGATCCGCCAGCCGCCCGCATACGTGCCCGCCGCGATCGTGAGCCCGGCCGCGATCTTCACCCATGTCGGGATCGTGAACTCCGAGATGTTCCCGTTCGCGAGCAGCGCGAGCGCGATCACGCCCATCGTCTTCTGCGCGTCGTTCGCGCCGTGCGTGAACGCGACCCACGTGCCGGTGACGAGCTGTCCGTAGCGGAAGCCGCGATGCGCGACCCCCGGCGGCGCCCGGAAGAAGATCCGGTAGATCGCGACCATCAGGAAGAAGGCGCCCGCGAACCCGACCGCGGGTGAGATGGCACCGGGGATCACGACCTTCTCGACGATGCCGTGCCACTGCACGCCGCTCGAGCCCGACTGGACGAGCGCCGCACCCACGAGGCCGCCGATCAGCGCGTGCGTCGAGCTCGAGGGCAGGCCGATCCGCCAGGTGAGCAGGTTCCAGACGATCGCGCCGAGGAGCGCGGCGAGCACGGTCTTCTCGCTCGCGAGCCCCGTGTCGATGATCCCCTTGCCGACGGTCTTGGCGACTGCGGTCGTGACGAAAGCGCCGGCGAGGTTCGCGGCCGCGGAGACCGCGACGGCCATGCGAGGCGAGAGCGCGCGCGTGCCGACCCAGGTGGCGACGTAGTTCGCGGTGTCGTGGAAGCCGTTCGTGAAGTCGAACGCCAGCCCGACGGCGATCACGACGACGAGGAGCGTGTTGTTCAAGCCCTACCGATTCTTGACGAGAATCGCCTCGAGCACGTCCGCGGCGTTCTCGCATGCGTCGACGGCTTCCTCGAGCGCCTCGTGGATGTCCTTCCACCGCACGAGCCCGATCGCGTCGGACCCGCCGCCGAAGAGCTCGAAGACCGCCTGCCGGACGATGCGGTCGCCTTCGTCCTCGAGCTCGCGCAGCTCGACGAGCTGCCGCCGCGAGTCCTTGAATCCCTCGAGCCGCGCGATCGCCTCGCAGAGCGTGTTCGCCGAGCGGTGGATGACGCGCGCCTGCTCGATCGCCTGGCTCCGGATCTCACGGACGCCGTAGCCGGTGACCTTCTCGGCGGCGTCGTCGACGTGGTCGCAGATGTCGTCGAGGGCGCCGGCGAGCCGGTACATGTCGTCACGATCGAAGGGCGTGACGAAGGTGCGGTTGAGCAGATCGACGACCTCATGGGTGAGCCGGTCGCCCTCGTGCTCGAGCTCCTTGATCTGCCGCACTTTCGCGTCCGCGCCTGCGGGGAATCCCTCGAGCAGCTCGATCAGCGCCTGCGCGATCGCGACGGTGTTCGCCGCGGTGCGGTTGTAGAGATCGAAGAACTCGCGTTTCTGCGGGACGAGGCTGAGGCGTGCCATGACGCGAGTTGTCTACCACGTTCGCAACTTCGCCGTCGCGACCACTCATGTTTGCGCGCCGCAGGCCGATCAATAGAGCACCCCTCGACACGCGAAGACAGGCCTCGACCAGCCGTTTCACCGTCCGACACCCCAGGTACCGTGGATGGCATTGGTGCAAAAACTCCCTGATTTCCAGCTATATCGTGGAAAAGAACCGCCGCGCTTCGCAAGTCAGGCGGAGCTCGAGTGCGCCAAGGTCCTCGACTACTACGGGGTGCCGTGGGAGTACGAGCCGACGACGTTCGTCCTCGAGGAGGACGAGAACGGCCGCGTGCTCGAGGCGTTCGCGCCGGACTTCTACCTGCCCGACCAGGATCTGTACATCGAGATCACCCTGATGAAGCAGTCGCTCGTCACACGGAAGAACCGCAAGCTGCGCAAGCTACGCGAGCACTATCCGCATGTGAAGATCAAGCTCTTCTACAAACGCGACCTCGAGCGCCTCGCACAGCACTTCCACCTCGACCTGGCGTCCTAGGAGGGTTCCCGCCACGGACGCACGGATCGGCGAGGTCTACCTCTCGGCTGACGAGCTCGGCGCCCGCGTGCGCGAGCTCGGCGCCGAGATCGCGCGCGACTACGCGGATCGCGAGCCCATCCTCGTGGGGTCGCTGAAGGCGAGCTTCGTGTTCCTCGCCGACCTCTCCCGGGCGATGCCGATCCTCCACGGCCTCGACTTCGTCGAGCTCGCCGGCTACGGCAGCGCCCAGATGGGCGGCCACGAGCAGATCCGCGTGCTGAAAGACCTCGACGCGGACATCCACGACCGGGACGTGATCGTCGTCGAGGACGTGATCGACACCGGGCTCACGCTGCACTACCTCGTGCGCACGTTCGAGCTCCGCAAGCCGCGCTCGATTACGGCGGTCACGCTGCTCGACCGCCCCTACCGCCGGCTCGTCGACGATCTCCCCGTCCGCTACGTCGGCTTCATCGTGCCGGACGAGCTCTTCGTCGGCTACGGCTTCGACCTCGAGGAGCGATGGCGCCAGCTCCCCGACCTGCGTCTCGTGCACCTCGACGCCGCCACAGCCGCGTAGCCTGGCCCTGCAGTTTAGGCTAGGCTAACTTTTCGTGTTGAGGACACGCCTCGAAGGCGTCCCGCGGCGTCTCGGCAAGGGCGAGCGCATCCTTGGGGGTCGCAGCAAGTTCCGGCTCCTCCCGTTTCTCGGGCCGGCGTTCATCGCCGCCGTCGCCTACATCGACCCGGGCAACTTCGCGACGAACATCGCCGGCGGCTCGAAGTTCGGCTACACGCTCGTCTGGGTGATCGTCGCCTCGAACCTGATGGCGATGCTGATCCAGACGCTCTCGGCGAAGCTCGGCATCGCCACCGGCAAGAACCTACCCGAGGTCTGCCGGGAGAGCTTCTCGCGGCGCACGTCGATCCTCCTCTGGCTCCAGGCCGAGGTGATCGCGATGGCGACCGACCTCGCCGAGTTCCTCGGCGCCGCGCTCGGGTTCAAGCTGCTGTTCGGGATCGGCCTCTTTCCCGCCGCGATCCTCACCGCGCTCGCCGCGTTCGCGATCCTCGGCCTCCAGCGCTTCGGCTTCCGCCCGCTGGAGGCGACGATCGCAGGGATGGTCGGCGTGATCGGCCTCTGCTACCTGATCGAGATCTTCTACGCGAAACCACCGCTGCTCACGGTCGCGAAGCACGCGGTCCTCCCCCAGTTCCAGGGCACCGAGTCGATCCTCCTCGCGGTCGGCATCCTCGGCGCGACCGTCATGCCGCACGTGATCTACCTGCACTCCTCGCTGACGCAGTCCCGGATCGTCCCCGAGACCGAGGCGGAGGCGAAGAAGCTGCTCCGGTACACGCGGATCGACGTCATCGTCGCGATGACGATCGCCGGCCTGATCAACATGGCGATGCTCGTGATGGCGGCGAGCACGTTCTTCGAGAAGGACCTGCGGCACATCGGCTCGATCGAGAACGCGCACAGGACGCTGCAGCCGCTGCTCGGCAGTGCCGCGGCGACCATCTTCGCGATCGCGCTCATCGCCTCCGGCCTCTCGAGCTCCGCGGTCGGGACGCTCGCGGGCCAGGTCGTGATGCAGGGCTTCGTCAGCAGGCAGATCCCGATCGTCGTCCGCCGGCTCGTCACGATGGCGCCCGCCTTCGTCGCGATCGGCATCGGCGTCGATCCCTCCCGCACGCTCGTGATCAGCCAGGTCGTCCTGTCGTTCGGGATCCCCTTCGCGCTCGTCCCGCTCGTGCTGTTCACGAGCCGGCGGTCGCTGATGGGCGTCCTCGTCAACCACCGCGCGACCGTGGTCGCCTCCTCGGTCGTCGCGGGGCTGATCATCTGCCTGAACCTCTTCCTGCTCGGGCAGACGCTCCTCGGCTAGCGAGGCTCGCTCGGCTACAGGTAGCCGAGCGGGTCGACGGGCGCGCCGTTGACCCGGATCTCGAAATGCAAGTGCGGGCCCGTGCAGAAGCCCGTGCAGCCCGAGTAGCCGATCACCTGGCCCTGGGCGACCGACTCGCCGCACGAGACGGCGACCCGGGACTGGTGGCCGTAGAGCGACGCGAGGCTGCCGCCGTGGTCGATCATCACGAGGTTGCCGTAGCCGGACATCCAGCCGCACCAGATCACGTTCCCGGCGGCGGAGGCATGGATCGGCGTGCCCGTCGGGACGCCGATGTCGATGCCCGGGTGAAGCGTTCCCCAGCGCATGCCGAAGGGGCTCGTGATCGGGCCGCTGACCGGCCAGATGAACCCGGTGACGGGCGCGGGAGCGGGCGACGGCGACGTGTCCGTCGAGCCGTCCCCGCTCGACGAGCGTGCGGCGGCCTGCGCCTCCTGGATCCGTGCGGCGAGCTCGGCGCTGGCTGCCGCAAGCGCCTTCGACTCCGCGACCTCCGCCGAGATCTGCGCCTTCGTCGCCACGAGCGCATGCGACTTGCTCGAGCGCGCGCCCGCGAGCTTGCTCTGGCTCGCGAGCAGCTCGCCACGCAGGATCGCCGCCTGCTGCACCCGCGCGTCGATCGCGCGCGCCTCGTTCGCGACGCCGGCGCGCACCGCCTTCGTCTTCGCGCGGGCGGCCTTCACCTCCCGCTTCGCCGTCGCGACCGTCGCGGCCACCCGCTTGTCCTGATTCGCGATCGCCCCGAGGTAGTCGAGCTGGTCGAGGACGTCCTGGAAGCTCTTCGCAGCGAGCAGCAGGTCGATCGTGCTCGGGTCCCCCTGCTTGTAGATCGCCACGAGCCGCGAGTCCAGCCGGCGCACCGAGAGCGTGTACTCGTGCTTCAGGTAGTGGAAGCGCTGCGTCTGGAGGCGGAAGAGCTGGTTCAGCTTGTCGAGCCGCCGCTGCCGAAGCGCGAGATCCGACCTGAGCGCCTGGAGGCGGCTCGAGACGTCGCCGACGCGGCTCTCGAGCGAATGGATCTGCCCCGTGAGCCGTCCGATCTGCGAGCTGAGCGCGGACGCCCGGTGCTGCGAGGCGGCGATCTTCCCCTGGAGCGAGCCGAGCTTCGAGTCGACGCTCGCCTTCTGGCCGCCGAGGCCGTCGCCCGCGAGCGCCGGGGAGGCCAGCGCCAGGATCAGAGCAAGCAGAAGCGTAAGGCGTCTCGCCATCGAAAAATGGTTCGCCGGGACGATGTCCGTCCCTGCTCCGGATCTCTACTTGCGCGGACCGGGGCCGGGTTCGGGCACCAGCGCCGGGGTCGGCGGCGTGCCTTCGTCGGGCGGCGGATACGGCTCGGGGACGATCGCCGGCTGCGGCGGAGTCGCCTCGCCCGGCGGCGGGTACGGCTCGCTCGGGAGGTTCGGTGTGACCATCGTCGTCTCCTTTCGGCGCGCGTCGATCAGCGCGGAGTGTTGACGGGTTCCTGCCGGGCTTCTGCACGCGGCTCGAGCGCACGCAACGCCTCGGCGGCCCGCCGCCGCAGCGGCCCCACGAGCTCCCCGTAGTCGTCGTCGGAGACCTTGCCCGTGCGGTGGTCGAATTCCAGCTCCTTCAGGGCCTCGAGGGCGCGATCGCGCTCCTCCGCGAGCTGGAGCCGCCGGCGCTCGGGCTCGCCGAGCTCGTCCAGCCGGTCGCTCACCGGCGCGGGCTCACGGACGAACGGCCGCGCGACGAACGCGACGGCGAGCACCGCGAGCAGCGCCGCCAGCGCGAGCGCGACGTTCATGCCGCGACGGCGTTCGCCGCGTAACGCTCCGCAAGCTTCCGCTGCTCGACCGCATCCGGCCACATCGCGACGAGCGCCCCGAAGACGAACAGGAAGCCTGCCGCCCAGATGAGGTTCACGAGCGGCTTCACGAGCACTTTGAGGAACAGCACCTGCGACTTCGGGTCGATCTGGTCGGCGATCGTGAACAGATCGCCGACGTTGCGCGGATCGTGGTAGATCGACACCTCGTTCGAGACCTGCTGCTCGACCGGGTACGTGTTCTTGCCCGGGTCGAGCGTCGTGACGTGCGAGCCGCCGCGCGAGACGTCGACGACGGCCCGCGTCGCGATCGCGTTCGCCTCCTGCCGCTGCTCGAGACGCAGGTAGGTGAGCGTGTAGCCGGCGATCTCCATCGACTGGCCGGGGTGCAGGCCGCGCTCGCGCACGGTCTGGTACGCGCTCGAGCCGGCGATGCCGATCGCGAGCATCAGGATCGCCGCGTGCACGAGGTAGCCCCCGTAGCGCCGCCGGTTACGCCCGACGAGCTCGACGAGCGCCCCCGGCCACGACCCGCCCGAGAGCGCGTGGCGCGCGCGCGTGCCGCGCACGAACTCGAGGCCGATCGATGCGGCGACGAAGGCGCCGAACGTGTACGTGAGGAGCCCCGGCGTCGAGGATCCGTAGCCGAGCGCGATCAGCGTGGAGCCCGTCACGAGCGCCGCGAGCGCCGGCACGAGGAACGTCTTCCCGAGCGCCCGGAGCGACGCGCGGCGCCACGCGACAAGCGGGCCGATGCCCATGAGGAGCAGGAGCGGCAGCCCGAAGCTGTGCAGGAAGAAGTTGTAGTACGGCTTCGAGACCGATCGCGTCTCGCCGCGCACCGCCTCGGTCAGCAACGGGTACATGACGCCCCAGAGGATCGTGAGGCACAGCGCGACGAGCAGCAGGTTGTTGTAGAGAAAGGTCGCCTCGCGCGACACGAGCGACTCCAGCTTCGTCTTCGTCCGCAGCAGCGGCAGGCGCAGATAGATGAGCACGACCGAGAAGACGACGCAGATGACGATGAAGCCGAGGAACCAGCTGCCGAGCGGGCTCTGCGAGAACGAGTGGATCGAGTTGATGACGCCCGAGCGCGTCAGGAACGTGCCGAAGATCGAGAGGCAGAACGCGAGCGCGACGAGCACCATGTTCCAGACCTTCAGCATCCCGCGCTTCTCCTGGATCATCACCGAATGGAGGAACGCCGTGGCCGCGAGCCACGGCATGAGCGCGGCGTTCTCGACGGGATCCCACGAGTAGTAGCCGCCCCAGCCGATCTCGACGTAGGCCCAGTGCGAGCCGAGCAACTGGCCGACGCCGAGGAACGTCCACGCGGCGAGCGTCCAGCGGCGCGTAACGACGATCCAGCGCTCGTCCGTGCGTCGCGAGAGCAGCGCGCCCATCGCGAACGCGAACGGGATCGTGAGGCCCACATAGCCGAGGTAGAGCAGCGGCGGGTGGGCGAGCATGTACGGGTTCTGGAGGCTCGGCACCATCCCCGCCCCGTCGGCCGGGGCGGGCGCCGTCGCGAACGGGCTCGAGATGAAGCACAGCATGACGACGAAGAACGACGCGACGCCGGCGAGCACGGGCACCGCCCAGACGACGAGGTCGCGCGTGCGCCGGTTGAGCCAGACCGCGAGCGCGCTGTATCCGGTCAGGATCAGCAGCCACAGGAGCAGCGAGCCCTCCTGCCCGCTCCAGAGCCCGGCGAGACGGTACCCGAGCGGCAGCGTACGGCTCGTGTGGTCGGCGACGTAGACGAACGAGAAGTCGTGCCGGGCGAGCGCGATCCAGAGGACGACGACGGCGACGGCCGTCGTCGCGAACGCGGCGAGCAGCGCGTTCTGTGCCGAGAGCGCCAACCGGCGCCTGCGCTTCCACGCCGCGAGCGAGCCTGCGACGAGCGCGTAGACGACGAGCCCGAAGCTCAGGAGGAGCGCTGCGCGGCCGAGCGCGGCCATTACGTGGATTTCTTCGCGGGCGCGTACTTCGACGGGCACTTCGTCGACAGCGTCCCCGGCTTCGCGACGAACGTGCCGTCGCGAAGCGATCCCTCGACGACGACCTCGCGACCGGCCCGGAAGAGATCGGGCACGGTGCCCGCGTAGCGCACCGGCACGCGGGCGGCATTGTTCCTGCCCTTGGCGTCCTTCAGCACGAAGTGCAGCCCGCCGGCGGCATGCGCGTCGCCGGTGGGCGCGCCGACGACGCGGCCGACGAGCATCACGTCGCCCTGTCGATGCGTCGCGAGGTCGCTCGGCTGGAGCTGCGGCGTGCCTGCCCCTGCGACCGACGTGTAGAGGATGAAGACCGCGAGCACCGCCGCCACCGACAGTGCGATCACGAGCCTGGCCGGGCTCCGTCTCACAGGCCCGATGATACCGCCGAGGCTACGCCCTGCAGCTAGTGGTGCTCGGTCGGCTGCGGCCGGCGGGCCGGAATCCGGTACCCGTGGTCGTGGCAGAGCGAGCCCGGCAGGTCCTCGGTGAGGGCGTCGCAATAGCCCTTGCCGTACGCGGCCCGCATGAAGGCTGCGACCACGTCGAGGTTCCACTCCGCGATGTCGGCGGCCTCGCGCCAGAGGTCGGTCAGGCGGAGGTCGATGTCGAGCTCGAGCAGGTCGATCCTCGAGGGCTGCGTGGGCATGCAGATACCGTAAAAACACCATCGGACAGACCGATCACGGGGGAACCCTGGTTCCCCCGTGGGCCCCCTCCTTTTGGGGTTGAAGGGCCGGCGGCGGGTGGCTCCGGCCAGAGCGTGGTCTGGCCTCCGCCCGCGCAACCGATCCGCTCCAAGAGCGCTCTGGACGAATGCGCTCTGTGGCGCGGCCGGTGGTGGCTGCGCCATCCCCGGCCGCTGGTCGCCGGAGCGTACGCCGGCTGCGCCTGGCGTACGCTCCGGCTTGGGTGGCGCGTAGGGTTCGGGCGTGGGAGACGTGCGCGTCGGGCCGGCGGGGTTGCCGGAGGCGGGCTTCGAGGAGGCGGCAGACTGGCTCGCGGAGCGTGGCTACCGGGCGGTGGAGATCGGCTTCGCCGGCGGGTTCTGGCTCGACTACGAGAGCGCGCCGCTGCTCGGCGAGGCGCTCCGGGCGCTCGACATCCTGCTGTCGGTGCACGCGCCGCTTGCGGCGTTCATGGGCCACGTCGATCGCGGCAAGAAGTTCAAGATGGCGCTGGGGATGCTCGACCACACGGCCGGGCTCGCGAAGGCCGCCGGCGCCGAGGTGATCGTCTTCCACCCGGGCTTCCTGCTCGGCCGCGAGCGCGAACAGGCGATCGCCGACGTCGTCGACCAGCTCGGAGACCTACGCGCCCGACTCGAGTCGAAAGACCGCCTCGTTCCGTTCGGCGTCGAGGTGATGGGACGCGTGCGCGAGCTCGGCACGCTCGACGACGTGCTGGCGATCGCGGCGCAGGTCGACTTCGTCCGGCCCGTGCTCGACTTCGCCCACCTGCACGCCACGAGCGACGGTGCCTTCACCGACGTCGACGCATTTGCGTCCGCGCTCGAAGCGGCCGACGCCGTGATCGAGCCCGGCGTGCCGTTCCACATCCACTTCAGCGACATCGCATACGCGAACCGCAACGAGAAGAACCACCTGCCCTACGGCGAAGGGACGCTGCGCGCCGAGCCGCTGCGCGACGCGCTCGCGCGCTTCGAGCGTCCGGCGACGGTGATCAGCGAATCGCCGGACGAGGCGTCGACTCGGGCGATCCGTGCGGTGCTGCTCGGCGAGTAGCGCCGCGTCGCGCCTCGTAGCGCAGCGGGCCGGCCGGTTTCCATAGCATCAGCCCGATGCTCGACCCCAAGGTCTTCCAGGCGTACGACGTCCGCGGCATCTATCCGGACGACCTCGACGAGGCCGGCGCCTACGCGATCGGACGCGCCTACGTCGAGCAGTTCGAGCCCCGCCGGATCGCCGTCGGCCGCGACATGCGCCTCTCGAGCCCGCAGATGGCCGCCGAGGTGATCCGCGGCGCGGCCGAGGCCGGAGCGGAGGTGCTCGACCTCGGCATGGTCGGCACCGAGATGGTCTACTTCGCGGTCGGCGAGCTGGGGCTGGACGGCGGCATCGAGGTCACCGCCTCGCACAACCCGAAGGAGTACACCGGGATGAAGCTCGTGCGCCGCGGCGCGCTGCCGGTCGGCGGCGAGTCGGGGCTCCTCGACGTGCGCGACCGGGCCGTGCAGGCCGGCGGTCGTGAGGGCGGCGCCGCGGGCCGCGTCGCGGCCTACGACATCTGGCCGGCCTACGTCGATCGGGCGCTGTCCTTCATCGACATGTCCTCCGTGCGGCCGCTGAAGGTCGTGATCGACGCGGCGAACGGAATGGCGGGCGCGATGCTGCCGCCCGTGCTCGAGCGCCTGCCGATCGAAGCGGTGCGCTGCTACTTCGACCCCGACGGCTCCTTCCCGAACCACCAGCCGAACCCGCTGCTCCCCGAGAACCGCGAGTTCATCGTGCGCAAGACGCTCGAGGAGGGCGCCGACCTCGGAGTCGCGTTCGACGGCGACGCCGACCGCTGCTTCTTCGTCGACGACGCCGGGGAGTTCGTGCCCGGCGACTTCGCAACAGCGCTGCTCGCGGAGTCGGTGCTCGCGAAGGAGCCCGGCGCGAAGATCATCTACGACGTGCGCGCCAGCTGGGCCGTCCCCGAGACGATCGAGCGGGCCGGCGGCACGCCGCTCGTCAACCGCGTCGGCCATGCGTACATCAAGCACCGCATGCGCAAGGAAGAGGCAGCGTTCGGCGGCGAGGTCTCGGGCCACTACTACTTCCGCGACTTCTCACAGGCCGACTCGGGCGTCGTCCCGTTCCTGCTCATGCTCGAGCTGGTGTCGCGCAGCGGCAGGAAGCTGTCCGAGATCCTGAAGCCCTACCGCGACGAGTACTTCATCACCGGCGAGATCAACACGCCCGTCGCCGATGTCGCCTTGAAGTTGCAGGAGCTGAAGGAGCGCTACGCGGCCGAAGGCACCGTCTCGCACCTGGACGGCGTCTCCGTCGACGCCGGCGACTGGCATTTCAACGTGCGCCCGTCCAACACCGAGCCGTTGCTGCGGCTGAACCTCGAAGCGCGCTCGCAGGAGAAGATGGAAGCGAAGCGCGACGAAGTGCTGTCGCTGATCCGGTCGTGACGACCAACCATCTAGCGCTCGAGGCCGTCGAGGCGATCCTCGCACGGGGCGGCGACGCCGACGACGTGCTGCGGCAGGTCGTCGCGGCGCTGCACGAGCGCGGCGGCTACGCGTGGGCCGGGCTCTTCTTCGTCGAGGAGGGCTCGCTCGTGCTCGGCCCCGAGGCGGGGACGCCCGGGCAGGCGCGCCGGACGCGGGTGCCGGTGCTCTGGCAGGGAGTCGAGGTCGCCGAGCTCGCCGTCGACGGCGCAGCGACAGCCGACGCCCAAACGCTCGAGCGCGTCGCCGCGCTCGTCTCCGGCCACTGCCTCGTCGGCTGGGACACCGGCGGCGAGCCCTGGGAATCCTGACTTGCGCCCGCGAGGGCCGCGCGCCCGGCGGATGTCCTCGGATCCGCCGGGCGCCGCAGCAACCGCGCCCTCTCCCCCTCTCTCGTTGTAGCGGCGTCCACGGGCCCGGTCGATCCCTCGTCCCAGGGATCGGCAGAAGCACGTGCCGTATCCCTCGTTCGAGTGAGCCGCTCGGCTCCCTGAGCGGCTTCGCGGCGGCTATCCCTCGATCGAGGTACCCCGCCGCGGGCGAGCGAGCGTCCCTCGATCGAGGGACGGGGCGATGTCCCTACGAGGGGGTGGCGCGGTACGCGTCGAACACGGCGTCCACGTTGCGGAGCGCCGTCAGGAGCGCCCGCAGCGCCTTCACGTCTCCAACCTCGGCGACGTACCAGTTCTTCGCCATCTGGTCCTCGACGACGCCGCCGTAGGAGACGATGTTCGCGCCGTGCTCGGCGAATGTCCGCGCCACGTCCTCGAGCAGGCGCGGCCGGTCCCACGAGTCGACGGCGATCTGGACGCGGAAGCTCTGCGTCGTGCCGCCGTCCCACTCCACCGGCGTGAAGCGCTCCGGGTTGCGCATCAGCGCGCGCACGTTCGGGCAGTCGCCGCGGTGGATCGTGATTCCCTTGCCGAGCGAGATGTAGCCGACGATCTGGTCGCCCGGCACCGGCGTGCAGCACTTTGCGATGCGGACGAGCACGTCCTCGACCCCGACGACGTTGATGCCGTACGTGGCGCTCCCGAGGGCGTCGCGCGCGCGCGGCTTCTTCCGCGGCTGGAGGGTCTCCTCGTGCACGACCTCTTCGACCTTCAGGCGCTGGAGCACCTTGTTGACGATGCTCCCCGCGGTCAGTTTCCCGGAGCCGAGCGCGATGTAGAAGTCCTCCGCCTTCTTGTAGCCCGACTCGCGGATCACACCGGCGAGCACCGCGGAGCCCGCAAGCTTCCGGTACGGGAGGTTCTGCGCCTTCAGCGAGTGCTCGAGCGACTCGCGACCCTTCGCCTCGAGGTCCTCCTTCCGCTCGCGCGAGAAGAACTGGCGGATCTTGTTCTTCGCGCGCGACGACGCGGCGAGCGAGATCCAGTCGCGCGACGGGCCGCGGCCGGCCTTCGAGGTGAGGATCTCGACCCGGTCGCCGCTGCGGAGCTTGTAGTGCAGCGGAACCATGCGACCGTTCACCTTTGCGCCGACGGTGCGATGGCCGACGTCGGTGTGCACCGCGTAGGCGAAGTCGATCGGTGTCGCGCCGGTGGGCAGCGTCTTGACCGCGCCCTTCGGCGTGAAGACGAAGACCTCCTCGGCAAAGAGGTCGGTGCGCAGCGACTTGACGAACTCGCTCGCGTCCGCGTCGTCCTCGTGCGCGTCCATCAGCTGCTTGACCCACGACATCCATTCCTCATCGGCCGCGCTCTTCGCGCCGCGCTTGTACGCCCAGTGCGCGGCGACGCCGAGCTCCGCGGTCTCCTGCATCTCGCGGGTGCGGACCTGGATCTCGAGCGGCCTGCCCTCCGGCCCGATCACGGTCGTGTGCAGCGAGCGGTAGCCGTTGAACTTCGGCATCGCGACGTAGTCCTTGAAGCGGCCCGGCATCGGCTTCCACAACGAGTGGATGAGGCCGAGCGCGCCGTAGCAGTCGCGGGTTCCCTCCTCGCCGTCACGCTCGACGATCACACGCATCGCGGTGAGGTCGTAGATCTCGTTGAACTCGCGGCCCTTCTTGGCCATCTTGTCGTAGATGGAGTAGAAGTGCTTCGCGCGTCCCGAGATCTCCGCGGGGATGTCGACCTTCTCGAGCTCGCGCGCGAGCACGTCCGCGGCCTCCGCGACGTGACCCTCACGGTCGGCACGGCGCTCGGCCACCATCGCGGTGATCTCCTCGAACTTGCGCGGGTGCAGCGTCTGGAACGAGAGATCCTCGAGCTCCCACTTGAGCGTGTGGATGCCGAGGCGGTGCGCGAGCGGCGCGTACACCTCGAGCGTCTCCTTCGCCTTCTGAATCTGCTTCTGCTTGCCGAGGTACTCGATCGTGCGCATGTTGTGCAGGCGGTCGGCGAGCTTGATGAGGATCACACGAACGTCCTCGGACATCGCGACGATCATCTTTCGGTAGTTCTCCGCCTCGGCCTGCTCCCGACTCTGGAAGCTGATCCGCGTGAGCTTCGTCACGCCCTCGACGAGCCGGGCGACCTCGTCGCCGAAGGCGGCGCGCACGTCGTCGATCTCGGTGTCGGTGTCCTCGACGACGTCGTGAAGGAGCGCGGCGGCGATCGTCTGCTCGTCCAGGCGCAACTCGGCGCAGATGCGGGCGACGCCGACCGGGTGCTCGATGAAGTCGGAGCCTGACTGGCGTTGCTGGCCCTCGTGCGCGGCTGCGGCGAACTGGAACGCTCGCGTCACGAGGTCGCGGTCGACCGCAGTCGTGTAGCCGGCCACCTCGGCGAGCAGCTCGTCGAGGAGACCCTGGTGTCGTTCGCCTGTCTCGAGCGTCGCCATTTTCCCTCAGTGTACCCCCGGCTTCCGGACGCGTATCTCGCGGGGAGGAAGGGTCGTCGAGAGGTCGAAGTGACGCTTCCCTTGCTCGTATTTCGCCGCAGAGAAGCGCGGAGAATCGCAAAGGTCGCGCGGGCGCTCGCGTTGCTCGACGAGCAGGCGCGGCTCGTACGGCCCGCGCGCAGGCGCGTGACGAGACTGTCTCTCGGCGTCTGACGCCCGCACCGCATACGCTTTCGCAATGCCCTGGTACTTCGCCGTCGCCGAGCACGACCACGAGGTTCAGAATCCCACGAGCGCCGAGAAGATCGCGCTGCTCGGCAGCTACCTCCGGCTGGGCCCGGATTCGCGCGTGCTCGATCTCGCCTGCGGCAAGGGCGGCCCCGCCGTGCTGCTCGCCTCGACGTTCGGCTGCACCGTTCTCGGCATCGAACGCGCGCCCGAGTTCGTCGAGGCGGCGCGCGGGCGCGTGACCGCCGCCGGGGTCGGCGACCTCGTCGAGATCGTCGAAGCCGACGCCCACGCATTCACGCTGGAGCCCACGGCCTGGGACGCCGCGCTCTGCCTCGGCGCGACCTTCGTGTGGGACGACCTCGCGGGAACGCTCGCAGCACTGACGCCGACCGTGCGCCCCGGCGGCCACGTCGTCGTCGGCGAGCCGTACTGGCGTCACTGGCCGCTGCCGCGCGGCATCGACGACCAGGGATTCGTCGCGCTGCGCGACACCGTCGGACGGATCGAGTCTGCGGGCCTCTCGCTTCAGGCGATGATCGCCTCGAGCGAGGACGACTGGGACCGCTACGAGTCGCTGCACTGGCGCGCAGTCGAGGAGTGGCTCGTCGCGAATCCACGCGACCCCGACGCGACCGAGATCCGCGAGCGGCACGAGCGCGCCCGCGACGACTACCTGAGCTTCGAGCGCGAGCTGCTCGGTTGGGCGATCTTCGTCGCCCGCAAGCCGGCCTGACCGAGCTCTTACGCCGCGCGTGCGAGCGCGGGCCCGCCGGCGAGCAGCGTGCGGAAGCGCTGCGACTCGAGCAGGTGTCGCCGCCCCAGGCCGGTCTCGTCGACCTCGAGCTCCGCGAACACGACGGCCGCGTCGGCGCTACGCGCCTCCGCCGGCTTGCGGTACTCGGCCACGAGCCGGTCGCGCAGCTCGTCGTAGCGCGCGTCGGCGGCGAAGATGCGGCGCACCACGAGCTGCGGCGACACCGTGCCGTTCCAGCGGTTCTCCTCCAGGCGGAACGCGACGTCCCAGCGCCCCTCGCGGCGATAGCTGTCGAGCCGGCCGCCGAGACCGAAGGCGATCGCGCTGCCGGCGTCGGCGCCGTCGCGGCGCACGCGGAATCTCAGATGCTTGCCCTCGCCCACGGTGGCGAGCGCGTCGAGCTCGCAGCCCGCCGCCAGCAGCGTCACGGCGGGGTTGCCGAGGCCGAACGGCGCGAGCCGCGCGAGCTCGACGCACAGGTCGAGCGTCAGGCGCCGGCCGCGGGGGACGATCGCGTCGACCTGCGTCACGGGCGCGAGATCCTCGTCGAGCAGCAGGCCGGCCGCGTGCTCGGCGAACTGCTCGGCGAACGCGTCGACGTTCTCCGGCTTGATCGAGAGCCCGGCGGCGGCGCGGTGGCCGCCCCAGCGCTCGAGCAGGGCGGAGCAGGCGCCGAGCCCGGCGTGCAGATCGAAGCTCGGGATCGAGCGGCCGGAGCCCTTCCAGTCGCCCTCTCCGCCTGCGATCAGCACCACGGGCCGGTTGAAGCGCTCGACGAGACGCGAGGCGACGATGCCGATCACGCCTTCGTGCCAGTCCTCGCCGGCGACGACGTAGGCGCGCCGCTCTCTCTGCTGCTCGGGCCACGACTCGACCTGCGCGATCGCCTCGCGCACGATGCGGCCCTCGACCGCCTGCCGGTCCTTGTTCAGGTCCTCGAGCGAGTTTGCGAGCCGGTGTGCGTCGTCGGGGTCGTCGGTGAGGAGCAGCTCGAGCGCGGCCCGCGGATGGCCGAGCCGGCCGGCGGCGTTGATGCGCGGGCCGAGCCGGAAGCCGACCGCGCCCGCGTCGATCGCGGCCGGGTCGACGCCGGCGACGCGCATCAGCGCCTGGAGGCCGACCTTCTGCGTGCGGGCGAGCGCGCGCAGGCCGGCGATCACCATGCTGCGGTTCTCGTCGAGCAGCGGCACGACGTCGGCGATCGTCGCGAGCGCGACGAGGTCGAGGTGGCGCTTCGGGATGTCGGAGTCGACGCCGAAGAGCGCCTGGCCGAGCTTGTAGACGACGCCGGTGCCGCACAGCTCCGGAAACGGATAGTCGGACGGGCGCGTCGCGACGATCGGGCAGTCGGGCAGGGTTGCGCCATGCTCCGATGACATGGGCCGGTGGTGATCGGTGACGATCACCTCGAGCCCGCGTGCCTTCGCCTCGGCGACCTCGTCGACGGCGGTGATGCCGCAGTCGACGGTGAGCACGAGCCCGCACCCTTCGTCGGCAAGGCGCCCGAGCGTCGCGCTGTGCACGCCGTAGCCCTCGTCGAAGCGGCTCGGCAGGTGCCAGTCGACGTCGGCGCCGAGCTCCCGGAGCAGCAGGACCGCGAGCGCGGTGGCCGCGATCCCGTCGACGTCGTAGTCGCCGTGGACGCAGATGCGCCTGCCCTCGGCGACCGCGGCCCGGATCCGCTCGCAGGCGACGCGCATGTCCCCGAGCAGGAACGGGTCGTGCGGGGGCATCTCCCCGTCGAGGAAGGCCCGCGCGGCGGCGGGGTCGGTGTGGCCGCGCCGGACGAGGACGCTTGCCGTGAGCTCGCTGATGCCCAGCGACTCTGCGAGCTCGGCCTGCACCCGGTGCGGACACGGACTGATCGTCCAGGTGCCCTCGTGCATCGTGCTTGCACGCTACGGGCCCCGTCGGATAGCGCCGGATCATTCGCGCGAATCCGCGAGACTGGACGCCATGCGCGAAGAGTTCCTGCTCGATCCGGAGGTCGTCTTCCTCAACCACGGCTCCTTCGGCGCCTGTCCCCGCCCCGTGTTCGAGCGCTATCAGGCGTGGCAGCTCGAGCTGGAGCGGGAGCCCGTCGATTTCATCGCGAACCGGCTGCCCGGCCTCCTGGCGGAGGCGCGCGCAGCGCTCGCCGCCTACGTGGGCGCAGCGCCGGACGACCTGACGTTCGTCCAGAACGCGACCACCGGCGTGAACATGGCGGCTCGGTCGCTGGACCTGCGGCCGGCCGACGAGGTTCTCGCCACAGGGCTCGAGTACGGCGCGTGCGATCTCGCCTGGCAAGCGATCTGCACGCGGGCGGGCGCGCGGTACGTGCGCGCCGAGATGCCGCTGCCCCTCGGCGACGTCGTCGAGGCGCTCTTCGCGCGGCAGACCGACCGGACGCGGGTCGTCTACGCGTCGCACATCACCTCCGAGACCGGCGTCCTCCTGCCCATCGAGCAGATCGTGCGCCGCGCGCGCGACGCCGGGCTCACCACCGTCGTCGACGGAGCGCACGCCCCGGGCCACGTGCCGCTCGACCTCGAGGCGCTCGGCGCGGACTTCTACGCGGGCAACTGCCACAAGTGGCTGTGCGCGCCGAAGGGATCGGGCTTCCTGCACGTGCGACCGGAGCATCAGGAGCGTGTCGAGGGGGCGATCGTCAGCTGGGGCCACGAGGAGCCCGCGACGTTCGTCTCCCGCACGCAGGAGCAGGGCACACGCGATGCGGCCGCGTATCTCACCGTGCCGGACGCGATCGCATTCCAGCAGGAGCGCGCGTGGGGCGACGTGCGCGCACGCTGCGTCCAGTTGTGTCGCGAGGCGCGGCGCGACCTGTGCGCAGTGCTCGGCACCGAGCCGATCGCACCGGAGGAGATGGTGCTCCAGATGGCGAGCGTGCGCCTTCCGGACGGAGTCGGAGCGGCTTTGCAGCGCAGCCTGTGGGAGGACCACCGGATCGAGATCCCGGTGACGCGCCCGCAGAAGGACCTGCTCCGCATCTCGGTCGCGGCGTACACGGGGCGGAAGGACGTCGAGCGGCTGCTCGCCGCCCTCCCGCGCGCGCTCGCTACGTCCCGCAGCCCGTCGTGATCGTGAGACCCGTCACGGGCCGAAGCTCGGCCCCGGTGGGCAGCGCGTCCTTCGTCGTGTGCAACGGGTTCCAGAAGCCGACGCCTGTGATCTCGACCGAGACGCCGAGCGGCTGCCAGCCGACCGTCGGCGCCGGACAATGACCGAGTGCGTCGCGGGCGGCGATCATCTGCCCGCGGCCGCGCGCCGTCTTCGGCAGGCACGTTGGATTCGGCAGATACGCGTTCATGTACCTCGAGGTGGCGATGTCGAACAGCACGAGCACGATCTCGCCGTTCGAGGCGACGCGGTACTGGTCGACGACCGCCGACAGCTTCCACACCTGCTTCTGGAACGGCGTGCTCCGCGTCGACGGTGCGCGTGCGGGCACAGGGGTGTTCGCAATGTCGACGATGGTCGTCGGCGTGGGCGTCCACTTCACCGACGAGCGCGCGCTGTCGCTCAGCGTCATCAGCTTCCAGAGCGTCCCGCCGCACCACGGCCCCGGCGCTGCGGCCGATGTTGCGGCCGGCGTGGCATGCGCCCGACCGGGCGCGGAGAGCCCGGCTGCACACGCGATCGCAAGCATGCTCGCGACGAGCATCCGCTGCGACTTCACCATCTCGTACCTCCGATTCGATCGATGAGCCGCAGTGGAGGCACTATCGTCGCGCGGCCGGGCGCACCTGACGCTCGAACGAGGGGTCGGACGTCTACCCGGTCAGCCGCCTTCGCGGGGCAGCTCGACGCCGAGCACGCTCAGCAGGACGAGCAGCGTGAGCCCGCCGACCCAGAGCCCGAGCACGAGCCGGGGCCGCCTGCTCTCCCGGAGCGACTGCACCGCGACCTTGCTCCAGAGAATCAGTAGGCCGAGGAGCGCGGCCGCCGCGACCACGATCACGGGCGCGAGATAGACCGCCTTCTCGAGCGGCCAGCCCATGACGAGCGCGGCCAGCACGACGAGGCCGAAGACGGCCGCGAGGGCGACGCCGATGCGGAGGGAGCGCATACGCCAAGGGTACGCTTCCCCCGTGGACGCGGAGGGGAACTACAGCTCCGGCGAGGACTATGTCGTCGAGTTCCTGGGCTACCGGTTCAGCTTCAACGCCTCCGACTTCGAGCAGCGCGTCACGGCGGCCGCGGTCAAGCTCGGCCTGCTGGCAGGGAACGAGCTGGACGACGACGAGACGGCCGACCTGGTCGAGCTCGTCGAGCGGGACGCGATCGAGGAGCCCCGCAGCGCGCTCGGCCGCTACCTCGTTCGCCGCTGGGACGAGATCTCGCTCGTCGAGGGCGAGGCGCTCGTCTACTGGTTGAAGAAGCTCGTCTTCCGCGGCGCCTGGCTCGACCACCGCGTGAAGGAAGAGAAGCTCGAGGTCGACTGGAACGACGAGACGGCGGAGTTCTCGTACCGGGACCCGGACGGCGGCCGCGCGCTGCTCGAGCTGCTGCCGACCCCGAGCTGGCGGGACGTCCAGTACCGCCGATGATTCTCGCCGCGATCCTCGCTTCCCTCGTATGCGCGGCGACGCCGGTGCACGGCGAGCCGTTGCCGCGGAGCGGAGTCCTCGCTCAGCTCAAGTGGGTGCAGGCGGCGCCGCCGCGCGCCGGCATCGTGGGGATGTTGTACGCGTACGACGACCGGCTCGAGGAGTCCATAGCACCGACGTTCGCACTCTGGGCGCATGGACATGCGCCCGACGGGCACGCGACGAAAATACTGTGGCTCGTCCGCAACACGCACGCCGGCCTTTCGATCGTCATTCGCGGCCGCCTTGTCGGCGGAACGGAGACGTTCCGGCAGAGCTTCCCGGTAGCCGGGGGTGGAGGCGGATATCCATCGATCATCGTCGTCCCGCGGGCAGGCTGCTGGCGACTCGACGTCTCGACCGGCGCGACGAGAGGGACGTTGGTCGTCAAGGCGGTCGAGCCGTGATTCCGCGCTGGTACGCCGCGGCCGGCCCCGCCTATCTCGCGGTGCTGCTCGCCGTCGACACGCAGGTCGGCCTGGGCACGCAGGTCGCGCTCGGCGTCGTGACGTGGCTCGTCCTGCTTGCCGCGATCTGGCCGCTCGCCGCGATCGTGCGGGCGCAGGTGCTCGGCGTCGTCGTGTTCGCGACGATCGCCGAGGTGACCGGCTCGCTCGTCTGGGGCGTCTACCGCTACCGGCTGCACAACCTGCCGCTCTTCATCCCGCCGGCGCACGGGCTCGTCTACCTCAGCGGCCTCGCGCTCGCAGCGGTCGTCCGGCCGCGGCTGCTCGTCGCGGTCGCGGCGGCGGGGTCGGTCGGCTGGGGGCTCGCCGGGATCACGGTGCTGCCGCGGCTCGACGTCGCGGGCGCGATGTGCGTGCCGCTGCTAGTCGCGTTCCTCTGGCGCTCGCGCTTCCGCGCCGCATACGCGGGCGTGTTCGTCGTCGTGGCGGCGCTCGAGCTGTACGGGACGTCGATCGGCGTCTGGCGCTGGGCCACCGAGCTGCCCGGCCTCGGGATTGCCCAGGGGAATCCCCCGAGCGGCGTCGCGAGCGGCTACGTGTGGTTCGACGTGATGGCGCTGCTCGTCGCGCCGTGGCTCGTTGCCAGCACGCGCACGCTCCGCGCCCGGCTCGCGCCCGCCGCCGCCTGACTGGAAGCCGGCCTGCCCTGCGAAGACCTACGCCTTCGCACGTAGCCACCCAGACCCGATCAGCGACAGGCACATCCAGCCGGCGGCATAGACGAAGGCGACGGACGGCGAGAACGCCGACCAGATCAGGCCGACGGCAGCCGATGAGGCGAGGGCGCCGCCGGACTGGATCGCGCCGAGCAGCCCGAAGCCGCTGCCGCGGAGATGCTCCGGAATCGCGTGCGCGAACAGCGTCGACTCGGCCGTCTCAGCGAGGCCGATGCCGCTGCCTGCGAGCACGAACGCGACGAGCAGCAGCGGCCAGGCGTGGAGCGGCAGCGCGAACCCGAGGTAGGCGAGCGCGAACAGGAGCGCCCCGGCGGCGAACGCGGCACGCGGTCCAGCCTTGTCGATCCAATGGCCGCCGACGTATGCGACTGCGGAGCCAAACAGGTTATGCGCCGCGTAGACGAGCACGGCGACGGAGGTCGCGGCGGTCAGCGAGCGGCCGCCGTGCTGGAGCAGGTGGGTCGCGCGGAGGATCAGCAGTGTCGTTGCACAGTTGCCGAGCTCGAAGCAGACGATCGGCACGAGCGGCCGCCCGATGCCCGTCCCGCGCAGCGCGCGCAGCTCGAGCCGCGCCCGCCGGCGGGCGGCGACACCGGCTCCGCGTGCTTCCGCGGCGGCAAGAGTGATGGCGATCGCCGCGAACGCGCCGGGGATGATCGCGAGCAGCATCGTCGTCCGGATCCCGATCAGCCCGACGAGCAGCGCCGCGAGCAGAGGCCCGACGACCGCGCCGAGGTTGTCGCCGGCTCGCTCGAGCCCGAACGCCCGACCATATGCCTCCTCCGGCGCGATCGACGCGAGCAGCGCATCGCGCGCCGGCGAGCGGACGCCGCGCGCCGCCCAGGCGAGCGCGCGCAGCGCACCCGCCTGCCATACGCCGGTGGCGAGGCCGACGGCGCTCGTGGCGACCGCGGTCACGACGTAGCCGCCGCTCACGAGGCGGACGCGGCGCGTCTCGTCGTTGGCGAGAGCGCCGCCGAGCAGCTTCATCACGCCGACGAGCGCATCACTGACCCCTTCGATCAGGCCGAGCGCCCCGGCGGACGCGCGCAACGTGACGGTGAGGAAGCTCGGCAGCACGGCCGTCGTGATCTCGTGGCCGGCGTCGCTGAAGAAGCTCGCAGCGCTGACGGCGAGCACGCCGCGCGTCAACCAGGCGCGCCGCCCCGTCTCCGGCGCGGACCCCTGCGTCTCGGTTGCCGTCACCGCTTCCGACGCGGACGCAGGTGACGGATGCTCCGTTCGCGGAGCGTCCTGATCCCGAAGACGAGCACCGCGACTGATCCTACGGCCGCCGGACGGGGGAGGGAAAGTCGTGTGCCCCGGGTATAGTCAAATGCGTTGCACGCGCGATGAGGCTCGCGCCTAACCGCGGGGGAAGTTCCCGCTGATGGCCTCTACCCCACCAGGTCCGCCTGCCACCGAGGTAGAGGAATGAGCCAGATCGCAGTAGCAGCAGTCCTCGCAGCGACGATCCTGATCGCCTCGACGATCTCCGTCGAGATCGGTCTCTCGGTCGCGCTGATCGAGCTGCTCGCCGGCGTGATCGTCGGCAACGCCTTCCACCTCGACGTGCCGAGCTGGCTCGCCTTCCTCGGCTCCTTCGCCGGGATGGTGCTGACCTTCCAGGCCGGCGCCGAGGTCGACGTGCCCCAGTTCAGGCGCGAATGGAAGGCCTCCCTCTCGATCGGCCTCGTCAGCTTCTTCGCCCCCTTCGCCGTCGTCGGGCTGCTCGCGTACTACGGCCTCGGCTGGAACCACCGCCAGGCCGAGATCGGCGGCCTCGCGCTCTCGACCACGAGCCTCGCCGTCGTGTATGCGGTGCTCGTCGAGACCGGCCTCAACCGGGAGCTCGTCGGCAAGCGGCTGATGTCCGCGACCTTCGTCACCGACATCGCCACCGTCGCCGGCCTCACCGCGCTCTTCATCAAGCCGACGCTCTGGATCGTCCCGTTCGTCCTCGTCTCGGTCGCGCTGATCGTCGGGTTGCCGAAGGCGGCGCCGTGGTTCTTCGGCCGCTACGGCAACCGCGTGATCGAGCCGGAGATGAAGCTCGTCTTCGCGTCGCTCTTTCTCCTGATGTGGCTCGGCGGCCGCGCCAACTCACAGCCTGTGCTCCCCGCGTTCGTCCTCGGGCTCGTGATGAGCAGCCATTACGTCAAGCACCGCAAGGAGCAGGAACGGATGCGCGTCGTCGCGTTCGCGTTCCTGACGCCGTTCTTCTTCCTCAAGGGCGGCATGAGCGTCTCAGCCGGCGCGCTCTGGGCGAACCTCGGCATCCTCGCCGTCCTGTTCGTGGGGAAGATGGTGCCGAAGCTCGCGGGCGTCTACCCGCTCGCCCGCCGCTACACCGCGCCGCACGCCACCTTCACGACTCTGCTGATGTCGACCGGGCTCACGTTCGGCACGATCACCTCGCTTTACGGCCTCAATGCTGGGATCATCGACCGTACGCAGTTCTCGCTCCTCATCACCGTCGTCGTGCTCTCCGCGGTCGTCCCGACCGCGATCGCGCAGCGCTTCTTCCATCCGCACGTCGAGCACGGGCCCGTCGGCGAGCGGCCGGTCGCGCCGACGCCCGCACGCGAGGGAGTGACCGGCTGATGCCGTTCGAGCGGATCCTCGTCGCGATCGACGGCAGCGAATGCTCCAATCGCGCCTTCGCGAAGGCGCTGGAGCTCGCGGTGCTTGCCGAGGCGAGCGTGACAGCGCTCGCCGTCGAGGGCCCGCTGCCTGCCTATGCAGCGACGATCGGGGAGGTCGAGGAGGTCAAGCGCGAGAAGGACATCTACTTCAACGCGCTCGCCATACGAGCGAGGCAGCAGGCGGCGCAATCCGGCCTCGACATCGACGTCGACGTGCGGCCGGGGCACGCCGCAGAGCTCATCTCACAGGTTGCCAGCGAGGGCTCCTACGATCTCGTCGTCCTGGGGTATCGCGGCCACTTCCTGCGCGATCACCTGCTCGGCTCGACGGCTGACCGGGTCGCCGATCACGCGCCGTGCCCGGTGATGATCGTCCGCTGACGTGCCGCCGTCGCCCGCGTGGTCTAGCTCAACGGGGACGGGAGCGAGAAGCCGACGACGTGCTGCTCCGCCGCCTTGCGCAGCTCGATGCGGAGGATCGACCCGATGGGGATCACGAGCGCGTCCGGCTCCTCGTTCTGGACCGGCTGCACGTAGATCGTGATCATCCCGAAGCCGGGCTCGGGCTCGATCCGGTCGAGCACGAAGCGCGCTCTGTCGACGAGCTCGACCTCGACGAACGGCTGCTTGACGCCCGTGGACTCTGCGAACGTCGCGATCGTGCGGTGCAGGCGCTCGACGAAGGCCTCGTGCGGGCCCTCGGGAACCGGCGTCCAGATGGCGCTCAGAAGAGCCCTCCCTCCGTTGCGGCGGCACCGATGTGGGCGCGGCCGAGCTTCGTGATCGTGCGGCCGCGCGGCGTGCGCTGGATGAAGCCGAGCTGGAGCATGAACGGCTCGTACACGTCCTCGATCGTATCCGGCTCCTCGCCGAGCGACGCGGCGAGCGTCGTGAGCCCCACCGGGCCGCCGTCGAACTTCTCGACGATCGTGCGCAGGAGCGCGCGATCGATGCGCTCGAGCCCCGCCTCGTCGACCTCGAGCAGCTCGAGCGCCTCGCGTGCGATCGCCGTGGAGATCGAGCCCTCGTGGCGCACCTGCGCGACGTCGCGCACACGCCGCAGGATGCGGTTCGCGATGCGCGGCGTGCCGCGCGAGCGCCCGGAGATCTCGGTCGCCGCATCGGCGGCGATCTCGACGCCGAGGATGCGCGCCGAGCGCCTCACGATCTGCGCGAGCTGGCCCGGGTCGTAGTAGTCGAGCCGGAAGGTCATGCCGAAGCGGTCGCGCAGCGGCGAGGTGAGCAGGCCCGTGCGCGTCGTCGCGCCGACGAGCGTGAACGGCGGCAGATCGAGCGTGAGCGTCCGCGCCGCCGCGCCCTGGCCCATGACGATGTCGAGCCGGAAGTCCTCGAGCGCCGGATAGAGGATCTCCTCCGCGGCATGGCTCATCCGGTGGATCTCGTCGACGAAGATCACGTCGCGCGCCTCGACCGAGGTGAGGATCGCCGCGATGTCCTTCCGCTCGAGCGCCGGACCGGCGACGGAACGGATGCCGACGCCGAGCTCCTCGCGGACGATGTACGCGAGGCTCGTCTTCCCGAGGCCAGGCGGCCCGACGAGCAGGACGTGGTCGAGCGCCTCGCCGCGCGCCTTCGCCGCGGTCAGCGCGATCCCGAGCTGCTCCTTGACGCGCTCCTGACCGACGAAGTCGTCGAGACTGCGCGGCCGGAGCGTCTGCTCGACCGCCTCCTCGTCCTCCTTCAGCGCGGGCGCGAGAAAGGGTGCGCTGCTCATGCCGCCCTCTTCAGCGCGAGGCGCACGCGATCCTCCGGCGGCAGCAGGGGGTCGGTGTCGGCGAGCGCGCGCTCGGCGTCGATCAGCGTGTAGCCGAGCTCGACGAGCGCGTCGCGGGCGACGACGTGCGTGTCGACGGACGGGGTCGTCGAGAGCTCGGTGACGCCGGCGCCGAGCTTCTCCTTCAGCTCGAGCACGATCCGCTCGGCGGTCTTCTTGCCGATGCCGGGGATCGCCTGGAAGCGAGCGGTGTCCTCGCGGACGATCGCGCGGCGCAGCTCCTCCGCGGGCGAGCCGGAGACGATCGCGAGCGCGACCTTCGGGCCGACGCCGTTCACGGTGAGAAGCTGGATGAAGAGCTCGCGCTCGGCACGGTCGGCGAAGCCGTAGAGCTGCATCGTGTCCTCGCGGACGTGGAGGTACGTCTCGACGACGAGCTCGTCGGCGCCGTCGGCTTTCCTGAGTGCGCTCGGGGTAGCCGCGACGAGATAGCCGACGCCGCCGACGTCGAGCACGAGCCCGTCCGGGGTCGAGCCGACGGGCTTGCCGCGGAGCCGCGCGATCACAGCACGTGTCCCTTCAGGTGATGTTTCTGAGCTTCTGGGGCGCGAGCACCAAGCGATGCAAGGACGCAGGGAGACCCCGTAGTGGTTTCTACGGGGTCGACCGAGGACGCGGCAGCGCGCAGCGTGATCGCGTTCCAGAAGCCGGAAGGCATCGCCTGGAGGGGCACAGCTACCCGACCATCTTCAGGAGCGGCGGGGCGAGCGCGTGACAGATCGCGACGGCGAGCGCGTCGGCCGCGTGATGCGGCGTCGGCAAGGCCTGCAGCGAGAGGATGGCCTTCACCATGCGCTGCACCTGCGCCTTGTCGGCGCGGCCGTAACCGCAGACCGCCTGCTTCACCCGCGACGGGGCGTACTCCGTGCACTCGATGCCGGCCAGCGCGGCCGCGACGAGCACGGCGCCGCGCGCTTGCCCGACGGAGAGCGCGGTGCGGGCGTCGACGCCGACGAAGGACTCCTCGAGTGCAACCGCACCCGGCGCGTGCTCCGTGATGAGGGCCGTCACGCCGTCGAAGATGGTCTTCAGACGCAGCTCGGGACGCTCGCCGGCCGGTGTCGACCACCAGCCGTGGTCGATGGCCCTGAGGCGCCCGCCGCTTTCGTGGACTATCCCGTACCCGCACGCAGCCGTCCCTGGGTCGATGCCGATGACGACCTTCACGAGGACACGTTAGGCATGAGGTCGGACGACTCGTAATCACGGGGGAACCTCAGGTTCCCCCGTGAGCCCCCTCCTTCTTGGTCGTGGGTGGCCGGCCGGTGGGTGCGCGGAGTCCAGAGCGCGGTCTGGCCTCCGCGCGACGGAGCCGTTTCCCTCCGAGGGCGGTGTTGACGGGCTCGTTCTGCTGCGCGGCCCGTGCCGGCGGGGCCGGCAGGGGCCGCTCGTTCGCCTCCGGCTAACCCGGCTGCGCCAGGGTTAGCCTCCGGCTCTTGCCGCCGCGAAGACGGAGCGGTTCCGACTACCCGGCGACTGCCTCGAGTACCCGCTCCGGGATGTCGAAGTTCGCGTAGACGTCCTGGACGTCGTCGTTGTCCTCGAGCTCGTCCATCAGCCGCAGCACCTTCTTCGCGTCCGCCTCGTCGGCGACCTCGACGGTCGTCTTCGGCACCATCGTGAGCTCCGCCGAGTCGACCGTGAAGCCCGCGGCCTCGATCGCCTCGCGCACGGCGAAGAGGAACTGCGCGTCGGTCGTGACCGTGAAGGTCGAGCCGTCCAGCGAGACGTCGTCCGCCCCTCCTTCGGCAGCGGCCAGCATCAGCTCGTCCTCGTCGACGCCGGCCGCATCGACGAGCACGAGGCCGCGCCGCTCGAAGAGCCACGCGACGGCGCCCGAGCCGCCGAGGTTGCCGTCGTTCTTCGCGAACGTGTGGCGCACGTCGGACGCGGTCCGGTTGCGGTTGTCGGTGAGCGCCTCGACGATCACCGCGACGCCGCTCGGCCCGAAGCCCTCGTAGATCACGGTCTCGAAGGCGGACGCGTCCGCGTCTGCGCCGGAGCCCTTTGCGACCGCGCGATCGATGTTGTCCTTGGGCATGGAGTACGACTTCGCCTTCTCGATCGCGTTCTGCAGCGCGAGGTTGCCGGCCGGGTCGCCCCCGCCCTCCTTCGCCGCAACGATGATCGCGCGCGTGAGCTTCGAGAAGAGCTTGCCGCGCTTCGCGTCGGCGGCGCCCTTCTTGTGTTTGATCGACGACCACTTGCTATGCCCGGACACTCGTCGCCTCCCGTACCTGGTTGAGAAAGAGCTCGTGGATCCGCGTGTCGTCCGTGAGCTCCGGATGGAAGGCGGCGACGAGGATCCTGCCCTCGCGCGCCAGCACCGGATGCCCGTCGACCTCGGCCAGCACTTCGACGCCCTCGCCCGCCTGCTCGATCCACGGCGCGCGGATGAAGACGGCGCGGAACGGCTTCTCGCCGTGCCCGCCAGGCAGAGACGGCACAGAGAGGTCCGTCTCGAAGCTCGCGACCTGGCGGCCGAACGCGTTGCGCCGCGTCGTGATGTCGGCGAGCGCGAGGTGGTCGCGGTCGAGCAGGATCATCCCGGCGCAGGTGCCGAAGATCGGCTGCTCGAACCGGCGCAGCGCCTCGTCGAGCCCGTAGAGGCGCATGAGCCGGGCCATCGCCGTGGACTCGCCGCCCGGCACGATCAGCCCGTCGAGCCCGGCGAGCTGCTCCGGCAGCCGCACCTCGACCGCCTCGACGCCGAGACGGCGCAGGACGGCCGCGTGCTCGCGGAAGTTTCCCTGCACGGCCAGGACACCGATACGCAGCTGGTCCATCGCCGCGATTGTAGAGACGGCTACTCGGACGCCAGCGGTGCCGGCGGCGGTACGGGCGGCGGCGGCGCCGCCTCGGCGCGACTGCGCCGCTCGAGCGAGAGGCCGAGCAGCACGAACAGGAAGCCGACGGCCGCGAGCACGATCGGCGGCACCCATTCGCGCTGGGAGGTCGCCGACGCGCCGAAGAGGGAGATCGTCGCGCGCGCCCACTTCTCGCCGAAGTGGACCGCCGCCGCGTAGACGCCGAACGAGCCGAGCACCGCCCAGCTCGAGCGCCCGGTGAGCTTGGCGAGGCCGACGTAGGCGATCCCGACGACGAAGACGAGCGCCCAGCTCGTGTCGCCGGAGTGCCAGAAGTAGAGGAGGCTGCCGCCGACGAGGAGCCCAGCCGCAACGTGGAGCCAGAATCCGTACGGCCGGCGCGGCCCGCCGTCGAACCCGGCCGCGACCGCGAGATAGAAGAGGCCGACGAGGAGCGTCACGGTCGCTGTCCAGTTGCCGCCGCTCGAGAGCAGGTCGGTGACGAAGTACCACCCGACGGAGGCCACCACCATGGAGAGCAGCGGGAAGCGGAAGATCCTGAGCGCGACGACGGCGGCCGCGATCGTCAGCAGCTCGAGCGCGAGCAGACCGACGTGGAAGCCGCCGACGAACGAGACCGAGTGAGGGAGCCAGCCGAACCACGTCTCGAGTGCGCCGACGAACGCGGCGAACGCGATCACGCCGGCGAGCGCGTGCAGGCCCGCGGCCATCCAGCGACCGGCGCGCCGGAAGACGGTCGCGAGCGCGGCGAGCACGGCGAGCACGAGCAGCGCCCAGGCCGCGTACGCGGCGTCGCCGTACGAGCTCGACAGGTACACGAGCGAGTAGCCGGCCGCGACGATCACGGTGAGCCCGCCCAGGTACAGCAGATACGACGCGCTCGTCCACTGCGGCTTGACGACGTCCATGTGCGTAGTGTCCACTCCCGGTCGGACGGACGGACGAACGAAGTGCGCTAGATGGTTGATGCCACGAGATCGTCTGTTCCGGGGCGTGAGCTGGTCGCTCTGGGGCGCACCGGCGTGCCGGCGGCGATGGCAGAGCCATCGGGGCCGGTGCGACGGGGCGAAGCGGACGGACGGTGGGGCCCGGCTCCGCCGGGC
>Ga0315281_10000044_pt1 | contig 141027 bp, 218 predicted proteins | sample YL17G07_0_MG_FD_204540 | JGI IMG/M metagenome (GOLD analysis project Ga0315281, IMG submission 204540) | Sediment microbial communities from Yellowstone Lake, YNP, Wyoming, USA - YL17G07_0 | ecosystem: Environmental > Aquatic > Freshwater > Lake > Sediment | place: USA: Wyoming | collected...
GCCGCTGCTGGAAGAGCCCACTTCAAACCGAGCGCCTGAGTCGAATCGGCTGTGAGAACGTAAGCGTTCGTCCCGACCGGGATACGGTTCGCCGCCGTGTCGTATCCCTGAAGATCACCCTTCGTCGTAACACTCACACTTGTTGGAGCAGCAGCCCATTTAATTCCTGTCGCTTGTGTGGAATCTGCTGTTAAAAGATACCCATTCGTTCCAACCCCGAGGCGTTGAGGTGCCGTATCATATGTTTGAATATCACCCTTTGTTGTGACAGAAAGAGTAGTTGCCGCTTGCCATGAAGGAAGCGCGCTTGCGCCATTACTTTTCAAAACATATCCAGCTATCGAACCTGCGATTAAACAGACAGGCGTTCCAAGTGCATCATTTGATACAACAAGACCCCCCTTGACACAAGCTATCCCGCCTCCTTTAAGTACCGCACGATCAAAAAGCGAAAATGGTTGTGCCAATGCAGGAAAAGCACACAGAAAAGCGAGAGCCAAAAACAATTCTCTCATTAAACTACTCCCACGTAGTCAATCTCCATCGGTCGAGGACAGTATTGATCGTCTGACCCCCCGTAATGGCAGCATTGAGTTCAAAATACACGGCCCACGCCGAAAGATCGGCGATATAGTTTCCCGAAGTTGCCTCCATCGCATAAAAGCCACCAGCCATGTCAATCGTTCCGGCCCACAGCATGTCTTCCATTACCGGCCAGCCGCTTGCCCACGTCCCGTAATAAACGTCGATTCGATACGGGTTCCTCACGTAAAGGAGTGTGACGTTAAGTGCCGACGCGCCGATGGTCTGATACGAAACCGTCCCGTTGCCGAATTGTCTTCCAAACGAGAGCCCCCCCGCTGCATTATTCGGAGCAGCCCACAGATTTTTCGCTCGGACCGCCCCGAAAAGATACGGGGCAGAACTGTAGAGACCGCCATATGTCCCGCCGCGTACACCCACAGCGAGATGGCATTCAGCAAATGACGTTGCATATGTAAAATCATAAGATGATCGGTACTGCCAGATTCCCCACGCGCCGCGCCGAAATCGGGTAGGTGTGACGAGATCGAAAATACTACCACTCGCCGCACCACCGGGATTGATTCGTAGCCATTGACGGGTCGAGCTTGCGTTACCCGTAAGGGTCAAACCCGAGCCATCAATGTTAATGGTATGTGTTCCACCCGCATTACTCCTATAAATCTCATAAGAAATTCCATCGCCAAGCGCGTTGTAATTAGCGTAATCATCACCATCAAGATATCCATGTGACAACGCAGAAAAAACAGTCTCATGAAGTACTGCCAATGTAGGTGTCCACGGAGGCGTTACCGGGGGCACTTGAAAACTAGAATCTTCACGAAGATATTTTGTTGTACCGGGAGTTACACCCGGATCTGGTACTAAACCTATTGCGTGTGAAGCACCAGAACCAACAAATACAGAAGAAGCAGGAGGTTCAACAAAAGTAGCGTCTTCACGAAGAAATCTCAATATTCCGGCAACTGCACCGGGGTCTGGAACAGAACCAATCGAATGAGAAGGACCAGAAGCTCCGAACACAGGAGGAGTTGAGGAAATAGTCAACCCATGAATTATGATAACACTGGAATTCGGTATGTAAGAAACCGTAAGTGTTAAATTATAGGCTGTTGCACCGGGGTCAAGAATTCCGTCTAGAAAAACAAGATCATTTGCCCCTAATCCCATTACCATCATATACGTAGTTGTTCCATTACCAGCCAGAACTTCTTTTGTGCCTCCACTACCTCCCGATGTCCACGCCAGCGGGTAATACCCCGTCGGATAACTAATATTGTAGGGATCAAACCCAAGAACCATTCCAGCGGAAGGAGGAGTAGGAGGAAAAACAAGGTGTACATCAGCGGGAAGGGAATCAGGAGCCACCAACCCTAAAACACTCGTTCCGTTGGCCGCAAGCTCTTTTAATTCAACCTGTCCCCCAGCTCCTGCGAGCGTACCCTGTGGAGGCACGATCAGCGGCGTCAGGAGCCCGGCTGAAGGATTCGACCAGCGAAGAGGATACTTTCCCGGATAACCGGAGATCGTCGGGTCATAGACCAGCGCTGCCCCGGTAGCGGGGGCTGTAGAAGGAAGGATGTAGCGGAGATCAGCCACAAGACTGTCTGGAGCCAAGAAACTCGTGAAGTTCATCCCGTTAATTGCGAGTTCTCGTGCTCCGAATTCCCCTCCTTCACCTGCATCTACTCCTTGCGGGCTGATGTAAAGAGGAGTAGGAATTGACCAGCTACTTGAAATGAGAGGGATAAAAGCTTCCGTCAGATACTTGTTAGACAGATTCGGAGCTGAACCTCCCGGATAGCCTAGCAACGCTGCTTTTTGATCTGATGTTGGAGCAACCAATTCAAGTGCTGCAACCCGAGCCAAAAGTCCAGAGATGTCATCCCGCATTTTTTGAACAAGCGCGGGGTTGATTGCTCGATACAGATATTCGATATTCTCAGCGATGACTGGAATAAGTGCCCCGTCAATTCTAGACAAGGCTCCTACACGGTCCCCACCAGACACCGAAGGATATAAGGGTATGTAAGAAACGGGAACGCTAGGATCGGGGGCTCTAGTCGGCATTTACTCCCAACCTTCTCTCAAGATGATAGTTCTCTAAGAAAAAGGCCAGAGTTTCCTCTGGCCTTTGCTCCCGTTGACCTGTCAGAAAAATTATCGCTGCTCGGGAGTACCAACCGCGAAATTCGCGGCAACGGCCTGCGAAGCGACAACCTGAAAACCCTGCACGCCAACGATCTCCGTAATACCGGGGCTGAGATCAGCATCAGCCTTTACAGAAATCTGAGCCGTACCGAGCGGGCCAACCGTCGAAACGACGGCAGAAAGCCCATCAGCAGCAGGCACTACGGTGAGAATTGCCGGGTCAGAAGAAGCCCATACCGGAGCGCCTTCCACAACAGCAGGATTACCCGCCGCATCAACAAAAGAGACTGCAACAGAAACCTTCTGTTCGTCGGTAAGAATGAAATCTGCCATGATATTCTCCTTTTTATGTGAGGTTGAAATTTAGCGCTTACTAACAGGTCCGACAGTAAATTTTGCCTTTATACTCCTTTTTTTTGATTCTGTTGTCATATCGAGAAGAACTTTGAACATAAGAGTGAGCACGCCTAAACCAAACAAATATACGAGATAGTCGTACGTTTTCGGAGAGGGGTGCTCTTCGTTATCTTCAACAAATTTCATTTCACCCCCTTACGAAATTCCACAGGCCCTATTTTCCACTTCATTGTGATATTTGGCGTTTCTGGTAACTTCTGATTTCGTTGTCCTATCAAAAATCCAGCCAGAAAAAAGACAACTGCTACGAGAAGGCCAAATAAAGTCATAAATTGTCGAAAAATTCCTGTGGTTTCTCCTCTGCTTCTTCTCCACCAAGATAATTACTGATATGCTTCGAAGTCGTATTAGACCATTTCTTGTCAGTACGATAATACTTTCCACCAATGCGCGCTGCAACAGGCGTATCGTATGAAAAGAAAGTTTCATCTCCATTCGGCATCGTATGAACAAATTGGTTCGGCCCAAGAGTCTTTCCTTGTGCTTCACCAATAAGAGCCTCAACAATTTTTTCGGTTGAATTTGATCTCATTAGCATCTGCCTATTATGGTGTCTTAGGTTTCTTTAAGGTATTAAACAACCATTCAACACCTAAAATCATAACATAAATGACGAAAGCAAGCCCACCAAATGACCCTAACTTAAGAAGCCACGCAGGAGCAGTGAAAACAGCGAGGAAAAGAACTGAAAGCAAAAGAGCAATGACAGCTTCTAGTAACATGGTATATCTCCTTTATCGAGTTCCAATCATTCCATGAGGCCCAAAATGCGCCCCCCACGAAGACGAATCATTGACATTGCCACGAGTGAAATTCTTCGCCGGACCTTTCCAACTCGCAGGATACCAAATATCTCCTGTTGCCCGCTCGACGAAACAATAAACGCTCCTGCTAGAACCATCTGATTTGACAATTCTAATATATTTAGGCCCAATATCCGTACTAAATGTCGGTGGTTTTATATGCTCCGGAGGAGTTCGTCCTGACCAGTTAGACCCAAAATTGTCACCTGTTACTTTTTTCAGATGCTCAATGAACGCAGCAACACCATCCTCAACACTCTCTCGCAAGAGATTCTTGACGATGGCTTCAGCGTTCACGGATTAAACTCGCTGATCCAACTGCTGATGATTTCGGCAAGCTGATCAAAATAAATGTCATCCACTTCCTTAAGCTTATTAACGCTCCCTACATTACCTAGCTTATAAAGAGCAACCGTATAAGTATCTGTCCCAGCGTCATATTTAATGGTGATTTTCCCACGCTTGCCGACACGAAACATTAGCGAATCCGAAGACTTGATGAAGTCTCGCGCACCCCACCGAGATAGCCCACTTAACCCGCCGAAGCCGCTCGCGACACGAAGTTGCTGAAGAATCGTGTCAGCCACGTCTTCATATAGAAGTTTTCTGATAATAATTTCAATTTGATTCATACTTGTCGCATGACCATCTCATGCTACCAACTTTGTTTCCGTTAACATCCCTGAGGTTAATTGAATCACCGGGGGCTAAGTCCTTGGCAGCAAGTTCGTGCAGAATACGCCGACACTCTTCCCACGGGTCATCTGTAAAAGCCTCATTATCTGTTTCGATCAAAATCGTAATCTGCTTTCCAGAAGAACCTATTTCCTTTAACGGAACCGCCGTCAACTCGGCAAAAAGTTTCTGGTGCATGTTCACACGTTCAGACATTAGAATTCTCCATTAAATTCTTTGTGGCGAGAAGGATCAACCACGAAATTTTCACCACGCGTAGCATAATCTTTCTCCGGCACCAGAAAATACTTTTCTGGCCCACTACCTTCACGCCCACCCTTCTTAGCAACAACACCAACCATGCCCTTCGGAACCTTATCGTGCCAATCACCCCATGCCGCATACGAAATCCAATCATTTGCGTGCTGCTTGTAGAAAGCCCGCTGCCGAAGAACATGAGAATCTTCTGGTTTGACACTTTCCCCTGTTACTTTTTCATACTCATCAGGGTAATAATGTTTAAGGGCTTTCTTGGCTGAGTCAACCTTGCTGGAGTCAAAAATATTCGGGAAGGTTAAATGGACAATATTATAGTCCACATCTTCTTCATACCATCCACCCTGTTTCCTCCATACCGAATTGACTTTCTGATTCATCGAAGGTTCCAGCTTATATCCGCCGTGAGTTGACGTACCAACAAAAACAATTCCCGGAGCTATTTGCTCTATGCTATCGGCTTTGCCCCACGGAGTTCGCATTCCCTCCCCGACTTCTCCGAGAAGGTTTTCAACAATCCGCTCAACTATGCTCATCACTGAAAACTCCCGAGTCCATCGCATCTTCGGCGCAACCATCACACATATCCGTACCAGTCTCATCTTCCATGTCTATACGATAAAGTCTCTGTGTGGGCTTGGCTGAACACTTTTCACTGCCCTTATGAACCGGACAACCGGGATCGCCGCATTCACACGCGAAATTCGCGCTCTTCGAGTAGTCCCGCTCCAACAACCTGCCGACGATTTTTTTGACCAGCGTGTTAGCCATAAATAACGTCTCCAAACAGGGCGTACTGAATGATGGCATCCGCGTCCCCAGCATCGAAGTCGATTTCTTCCTCGCTCTCCTCCGAGCCGAGCATGTTCGCCGAGAACCTGCTACTTCCGGAAGAAGGCTGACCCTTCTGTAAGAACAGCGCCAGCCCCGTGTCGAACTTTTCACGGGTCAGGTCGTACCACTTGTCTTCTTCCGAATCATGGATCTTGGTCGGAAACTGCGTCCCTTTCATCGAGTCGGCCCAATAATTGATCCCGCCCTCCGCCGCCACGCTGAGGATATCCTTCGCAAGCTGGTCGCTGGCCTTGCCCTCGGCGAGCCTGCGGCGCGGGATGACGAGTGCTTTAGTGAGCCCGCTCTTGATTTTCACTTCATACTCCTTCATGCAAAAGAGCAGGCCCCCTCTTTCAAGAGAGCCTGCTTCACAGATCAGCTAATTAAAAGGTCATATCCGCGAAATTCGTGCCCGTGTTCGTCACAGCGAACTTGACCTCGATAAACTCAGCCGCCTTTGTCGGCTTAAGAGCAACTACTCCGTGCATTTCGCTCCGGTCGATAGCATCTGGCGGGTTCGTATTCTTGTCACAAATAACCATGTAATCGTAAACACCCCGCTTCTGCTTGACCATCTCCATATAAGGCTGCACAAGATTGACGAACGTGTGCCAAGTGATCGGGTCATTCGGCTCGAAAACGAGATAACGCACCGCTGTCGCTATAACCTTGCGAAGATAAAGAATGAGTCGAACAACGTTGACCCGATCAAGAGCAGAAGGCTTCCGCTGAAGTGACCGCTGACCAAAAATCGTAATACCGTCCTTACGGAAATTCACGATGGGGTTGACAGAGTTCTGGTTGCCGTAAAGGAGATCCCGCTCACCCTTATCAGGGTTATACTCCAACTTGAGGGGCTGAAGCAGGTGGCCTCGATTAAGACCAGCAGGAGCGTACCACGTCTCTGTCGTGTAATCCGTAAAAGCGTACACACCTGCGGCGAGACCAGAAGGCGGCACCCATACTTTCTGCTTATTCACAGCATCATAAATCTGGAGCCACGACCAGTAAAGAGCACCGTAGAAAGTGTTAAACGCCTGATGATCGTTATAAGCATTCGCACCGTTATGCCAATCCGTGACCTGTTGAACGGTCAACCCAAGCGGCGGATCAATGATAGCCATGCAATCCCCACGGGTCGAGCAAATCAACAACATCTCGTTAATAACCGCCGCACTTGAAATACCCGGTACTGCAAGGAGGTTCAGATCAAAGTCTTCAGCATTGGCGAAAAGCTGAAGCCCCGTCTTAACCGGGGAAAGCTCGCCAATATACTCACTATCCGAAATATCAGAAATACCATCATTGCCACCAGCAAGAGTCGAAGCAATAAACGCCGGAACTACAGAAGAAGACCCGTTATTTGTCACAGTGATATACGCCGAAATTTCGTTGATCTGTGTCTCGCAGAAGCTTGTACTCGCTGAATTCTTATTCAAGTTATCAAACGATTCGACGTAAGCATCTCCATCATAAACGAGAAGCTTGAAGGATGTACCTGCACCGTCAGCCGATACTGTTGCAATAACTCGCAAATTATTGCCGTGAGTGCCCTTCGTAGCCGCAGTAACCGTAATTGACGTAGTAGCGGTATTCCCAGCACCGGAAACAGATGCCGTCGAAAAATTGAAGGCGTACTGACCTGTGCCACCCGAGTCAACCTGCACGGAACCTGACGATCCAGCTACCAGAGTGGCGATGGTAACACCCCCTGCTGTATTGACAGAGGCGATACCTTCGTTATACCCCGTTGAACCGATGACGACATTGATTGCGTCAACCGCCGCCTGCGCGCCAATAGCTCCATTCGAAAATGCAACAACACGAACGTTTCCACCATTAAAACGAAGATGCAGAGAATTATTAGCCCCGAGACTGAACGGACCCGCCACAGCACCCGCCGAAACGGCCTTCGTCGCTACCGTTCCAATATGAACACTCAGATCGAAGCCGAGAATACTCGTTGCGGTTGAAGAACCAAGAACCTGAACAGTCGAAGACGTACCAGTTGTAGCAGAAATGACACGAACAACGTGATTCCCACCGTCAACCTGTGCCGAAGCCGTACCGTGAGAAGTAATAACGCCATTGATGCTGGTCGCAATATCCGTTGCCGCTTCATCTCCAGCGGTCAGCGTAACATTATAGATCGTTCCATCAATAGCAATATCCAATACATCATTTGAATTCTGAACGATCGTGTAAGGTTCATTAACCGCTACACCCTGAATCTTGCCAGCCGTAGCCGCAAGGCCATTTACCGCACCTGCCGTAAAACCAAGCGTTGTGTTCGCCGTTGAACCATTTCCAATGGTGTCGATGGTCACAGCACCACCGCTACCGACAGTATTTGTAGTAATGGTAATAGTCTGATCCGGATTTACCGCTACGACGCATCCAGAGACAGCATTCGCAATCTCTGACGCCACCTGAGTCGCCGTGCGCACACCCTTTGTCAGTGTAACTGCGATGAATGAACCTGCGTCAATTTTGACACGAAGAACTTCATTTGCAGTTGACCGAATCGTGTAGGGTCCAGCTACGCCGGAAGACACGCTCGCTGTCGTAGTCTTCTCCTTGAGCGCCACCGCTGCCTGCGCTGCGCTGGCTCCTGCGACCCGAACGAAGAACATCTGACTGCCATAGCGGAGGAACTGAAGCGCCGCATAAGGAGCCATGTAGTTCGGATTCGGGTTTCCAAACGAAGAAACGAACGACAACACGTTAGAAATATAAGTAGCCTCGTTGAGCGGGCCTTTAGATGCGGCCCCAACAATCCCGAGAATCGTCGTCGAAAGATTCGGGATATAAAGGCTCAGGTCTAGAATAGTTGTATAAACTCCCGGACTTATGTACGTGGGCATGTTTTTGTACCTCTTCTATCTAGATAGTTGTTATCGACTTTTTTTGTCGTTACTTACTCGGAGCAGAAATAACAGGAACAACGGGTACTACAAACTCGTGAATTTCTGTGAACTCGACATAGCCCTTCACAGACTTATCGAGTACGTCCTGAGACATTTCTTCAGCCGAAATTTCACGTTCAGCTAAAGCTGGAAGAAGCGCGCTGACATGCTTTCCAGATGTGGTCTTTAGGGTCAGGTTGATTCCCTGACGAGTTTTATTCTTAAGCAGATACTTCATGACTTTTCTCCTTTAGTTTTTGTATTCGTTATCACATACGATATCTGTGCTATCACATGCCGGACAATTCATCTTGGTTTTACAATGAGCCCCGCAGTTATTGCAGATGAATGGCGTCGCCGAACCTCTAAAATGACTGCGAAATTCTATGTGTGCTTTTGACATGGGCTCACCTGTGTCCTTGTAATATTCTGTTTCCCCGAGCAACGCCTCAACGATCTTGTTCGCGCGTACTCTACAAACTTCTTGATGGTCATCATTCATGGCTGCCGCAACCCTTTCAGCATCCTCTTTGCTCAAATTACCTTTAATCAAAGCAGAATAATGCTGTTCAGCTTGATAAGTGGAAGCATAAAACTTAGGAGTTTCTCCATGAAGTGCCTTAAAGACTCCCCATGTGTACCCTTCCCCTTTCTCAAAAAAATACTGTTTCATGCTTTCGTCTCGTCAGGCTGGTCCATCGGATATCCAGCATTAGGTTTCTTTTCAAGCGTGTCCTTCTCGTCATCTTTTTCGTCATCATCATCGAGTTCCTGCTTTGGAGTCCGGAGATTCTTCGACGTGACCAACGTAGCGAGTAGATGATCAGCTTTAGCGAGCAAATTAACGACCTCGGCAATTTCGTCGTAAAGCTCCTCAGAATCTGCTGGGCTATTCGACGAAGCAATTCCTTCAATGGTCCCGATCAAATGCGGGATGTCATCTTTATAATGTGAAAGCCGATCAAGAAGCGATTGGTCAATTTCTTCTGTCAATGGCTTAGAAGCAGAATGCTTATTTTCCAGTTTTGACCTCTTCAGATCAATACTCGTGAAAGCCATTGTAGGAGTAGAATCATTCGGTGAAGGTGAAACAGCAAAAATTACAGGAGTTACGGCATGACATCCATGACAAAAAAGATCACCTTCCATTCCCCGTTTCTTTAATGTCATGATTGTTCCACCACACTTCGGACATTCTGCACCATAAGAATCCGCTTTGTCAGTACTCCATTCAACGCCCTCATTCAATAATTGATTAACAATTTTTCGTACAGATTCCTTATTCCACACAATCTTAACCGGTATGCGTTCATCCGGCTTTGGCCTATTCTGCTGCCGAATCTTATTAAAGTCAATCTTCTGACCCGTACCTTCACATGACGGGCAATTATCCCGCTCAATACCGGGCTTGCAGGAACACCGCTCTCCGGTCTTTGGCTGATACCCTACTTCGTAAAACAGCTTACGGCTGCTCCGGTTCACAGCTTCGCTTTTTGTTCGACCAAACCCTCCGCAAGACGAGCACCCTGCACCCTTACACTGCGGGCATAGCCCCTTGAAGCCCATCGGAACGGTGGCAATATCTCCGCTCGTCGTGTCTTCGGTGCAATCCTTGAATTTCTTGTCCATGAAATCTTCAGCAGATTCCTTGTTAAAAGTGTCATCCCAAGTAGGAGAGTCATTTCCTGCCTTATATTCCCGCTCCTTACCACCAATACCGGGGCGATGCAACCTGTCTAACGCAGCTTTCCGCCTCGCTGCACCGTCTTCGGCAGATTCTTCTTTTTCATCATCACCCATTAAAGTCATACAAGTCTGACAAAGATCACTACCAGCTTTACGAGGGCTCTCCCCACAAGCGCTACAAAGAGGAGCTTCACCAGTCGGTGTACCTTCATCATCATCAGGCCCGAATTCGCCCTCCATCAAAGATTTCGTAATGCAAGGGTTTCTCACAAGCGTAGATTTTCGATTAAAAAAATTCTCAACCGGGCGCTCTTCTTCAGCGACTCTACCGGGCAAATGACGTAGGACATCTGACATTTTCAGTCTCCCCATTTAGATAGTTACTCTAGAAGACTATTTATAATTCTCTTAACAGATTCATTCTCTCCAGCAACCTTCTTCTTAAGCTTTATCCATCTGTCAACTGCGGCTCTTTTCTTTTGATCGGGAGTTGCATATTTCTGAAGATTAGCATCAACAGTGGAAGTACCAGATATTTCTTTATGACCTTTAATTCCAGACCCCGGACCACCTTCTACCAGATATCCTACGATCCGACTGACAGCTTCCGGAACTCCCCCAAGACTTCTATCTACACGCCCACCACGAGAACACGCACCACAGATGAACGTGTTCTTTTCCAAGCAGGGAGAAGCTCCGTGGGGAGGGTCCGTCGGCCTTCCAACACTCCGAGCAGGGCACAGCGCGCCTTCCTTGGCCCACCGAAGGCAGTCAGGATGCCCACAGAGCGGCTCAGCATCTTCTCTGATGGACTCGTTCTTCTTACGGAGTGTTTCAATAGCGGCTGATCGTTCCTCGCGGGACATATCAGCGTACTTACCTCCGCCAACATAAGCGTCATAGGCATCTTTTTGGTCCTTCGGACTCCAGTCTTCTGTCCCGGCAATATGCCCCTTATCTTCTTCACAAATGGATTCATCCTTTCCAGCCGTGTCGATGTCATAAAAGGGTGCCCATTCCTTGACAGCCACACTATTTCGTCTTCCAGCACGCAGGTCTTCCTTGACAGCGTCTTCGACATAACGCTGACCATCACCTGTTAACGGGTTTTCTAGAAATTTATTGCAAGAATCACAATGCTGAGGAGAATCTGCTTCGCCTCCACCATCCGAATACGGCCCCTTCGGAAAATCGTCAGAATCATAAGTATTTTCGTCATTCGGATCATCGGGAGCTTTTCCAGCACGGGTTAGTTCTTTTTTGACCTTTTCTCCACAAGGGCCACACAGAAGCGCGGCCTGATACATATAAGCGTCCATCTGTTATTCTCCTTCGTTCGGATCGACGCCAACCGTCAGCGCCCCTTTACAGAAAGGACAAGCATCCTGTTCTTCATCATCCAGACGCCCATCCGAATCCTTGTGGCCCCGCTCGTGTCCTTCAATAAACAAGTTGTAAAGATCAGCCTTCACGTAATCGAATTCACGTAGAAGTCTGTTCACAATATGCGGAACTTTTCCCTCATCACGAGAAGACCCTTGAGACTGATCTTCAATACCGTGATAGATTTCTGCGTAATATTGTATCAACGCTGTAATTGCTGCGTCGTTTTTGTGGTATTCTGCTATCGCTTGCTGGTAACTCTCAGGTTTTAATTGATAATCACGACCATGCGGAGAAACTTCCGACATAAGTTTTTTGGCTTCTTGAAGCACCTCATAAACATCTCGCACGTTATTTAGCAATGAACTACGAGATGTGCCATTCAAATTAACAGTAGGTATGGTTGCCATTACTACACCTTCTCTTAGATAGTCGTTTCAAGAAGACGAAAAACAATACGAAGATCATCAGGGAGCTGATCTGGAACAGAAAACGCCCCACGAAGCGTATTAAATTTACCCGCAATAGGTGATTTTTTCTGCCAGTCTGAAAGAGTCATGAGTTTCAGCCCTCCTCTATGATTTTTTCAAACGCCGTTGCATCAAAACCACGCGATTCGTCGTACCAAACAACATCTACGCGCTCGATAACCTTCCGCACAGTGCGCACATCGACAATAGGAAGAGGCAACCAAGCTTCTAATTCAAATGTGATGGTCATACGAATTTCACGGTCCGATTCCATATCTGGCTCAAGTTCAGTAAGATCCTGTACACCCTTTTCAAAAAGGGCAACACGCTTTTTCCCCCATCCCTCCCCAAGATCAACCGTCAAATACCGGCGCCTGCGAGGAAATTTCTGAAGCGTCAAAGCCGTCAGAATATTCGCATCGTCCCTGAATTTTGCCCAAATATCAAGCTGGTATCCAATATCGTAAGCCATAGGGTGTTGAGATTGTTTGACAAAATTCAGATCATCAGACCACGCCAATTTTCTGTGAACAACCGGATTATACCGCTCCTCGGATCGAATCCAATTCAATCGAGTTACAACCATCGCTGGCAAACGTACAGTTTGATCCCCGCGAAAAGGCACCTCAGATTTGTTCTCTGGAAACATTTCTGATTGTTTACCATATTCCCTGCGGGGCGTAGCAAAGCCAATCGGCACGAAGTCCTTTTCCAACGTGAGCCGAAGAAAATTAAAGACGGCAAAATCATATTTTCGAAGCACAGATTACTCGCCTGATTTCGCAGCCCTTAATGCCCGATTCGCTGCTCCAACAGGAGACGTTCCACTGTCATACCAGTCCCGCAAAGGAACATCTGGTAAATCGTGAATAGACATCCCCCCACGCTTCCATACAGCGTCATCCACCTGCTTCAGCCATTCCTCAAATGACAACTTTTGAGCTTCAGCCAGAAGTCGAGACACGATACGTTCAGTAGCTTCTTTTTTCTGCCAATCAACCGGAACAGGCATCCGTTGACCCGGAAGCTTCAAACCGGGGCAATCACATTTCGGTAAAGCACGACAAGAATCACCTATTCCTGTTGACCCATCCCAATCATTCTGTCCATGTATTACCGCAGCGTGACCACAATTAAGACACTTAAGGATACCTTCTGCCTCGTCCACATCTTCCCTTTCCTTTTTCAAAATACCAGTACCTTTATCTGCCTGATTGAATTCCTTTCCCACAGACTGAGGAATTCCCATCTTCTTTGCAAACGAAGCAGAATGGGCAACACCGGCCATTGTTCTAGCTTGCTTTTTTGAGACTGAAGGCATGACCTACTCCTACTTATCCCCTTCGTAACGAGCAAAAATATTACCAGTGTGAGGATCACTCAAAACTGCGCGAATATGCCCTGTGGTCCACACCGTAGCGAGTTTTTCCTGCACAAATTTCTCAAGAGTATCCTCATTGGCAGTACCATAATTTGACCACGGCTCTGAACCGCGATTTCCACTTGAAGTACGAAATTCCACTACAAAACGCTGCGTCTGTGCTGCGGCATCTTCCAACAAACTATTTACAATATCTCGCACACGCGCTTCATTAGTTCCAGCCCATACGTCCTTACCGATTTTTGTAGCTCGTTTATCTCCATCCTTCGGCTCAAACCCACCCTTGCTCCGCCAATCCCAATAACCCTTCAAAAGTTCAAGAGTTGTATTCGGGTCTTCAGCGTTAAGAGCAGTTTCCGCGCGAGCCAAAGCAATTTCGGGGTCCATATGTATCTCCTCACTAGGATAGTTAACCACGAGCTTGCTTCAAACGTTTTCGAATATCTTCCCGAATATCTTTGACAATTTCACGCCGAAGCGTTTTCATTTCAATTTTCCAACGCTTAATCGCAGGTCTCCAATGTGGACGTGGAGGCATTCCACCTTTTAACGTAACAGTACCTTTATACTTTCCACCTCTCGGGCCACGTATGACAACTTTACGCTGTCGAGTACCATATTCAAGCCACTTAGCAAGCAAAGCATAAGAAAGTGTACGAATTTTGAAACCCTGCTTCGTCTTGATGACATCATAGCGCGTCTTCCGAGTCAACCCGATTATTGCCCCGAATTTGGTTTTTTCTACCCCAATAGCCCGGATATATTTCGTCGTGGCAATCAAAATACGCGGGTCCAACCCCTTACGAATTTTCCACCGCAAATATGCCGGAGAAAGCGGCATGTGGTGGAGACGTTGACTGTAAATGTCATTACGAAGCCCCTGCGCCATTTTCTTCGCAGAATCGTAAACTCGCCCCCTCACTCGAAGAACGAGCGGCCCCGGATTACCCGGTGTCCCAAATGCCTGCGCCACAATATACGTAGGCCGAACTTTGGGCGCGATGACCTGCGCGCAGATTCTCAAAGCTAGTTATTGCCACCGTGGATTTTTCCGTCATCCCCTACATAAAGATCGTAAGTTCCAAAAGATTTACAAGCATCAGAAAGCTTCTTGAATACCGGGTCATCACCCTCATCCCAAAAACCCGCGCCATGACCATTCCGGTTCAACCAGAAATCGTGTCCCGCGCGGTCATCTTTGAGCCCTGATTCTGCGAGATCCTTTTCATTTTTCTGTACGAACGAATTGCAATCATTTTTCATTTCAGAACGTGTAGCCGAATCAAGATCCTCCGGTCCATAATTTTTGTCGAGCGGTTCACCCCCGCTGGGTGTAGATTCATCCGTAGATGACCAAAGCGCGCATTCAATATAAGCATTAACGAACCGGTTGCTCGCTGACTCCGTCAGCTTCTCCCCTGCCGGACACCCTGACTCCCCATATTGCATACCAAAAATAGCCAAAAAACCGGGACTCAACTGGTCGTATAAATCATCTGCTTTCTGCTTGTCTTCACTTGACATGGAAGCAGGATATGTAGGAATAGCTTTTCTCTTTGCCCACTTTACACCAAGCTTCTTCATAGAAGCATAAAGCTCTAAATCTTTATTATTCGGCTTGGTCTCAGCTTCTTTCACTTCCTCAAATAACTGCGTAAAATATTTTCCATGTAAACTCATTCTCCACCCCTTCTAAGCTGTGATACCGGATAAATGGCATCTTCCTGCACTGTGCGCGGCTTCGTCGTAATTGACTCAGGACGCACACGAATAAGTTCTACTTCAAAAGTCATCGGAATTTGACTATTAAAAAAATAGTCACGAGGGTTATCCTGCACGATCTTGTAGCATTCCTGCTCGACGACGATATGATCGCCAATGCTGGGGCGGACAACCCCCGCTTCTGCAAAAGAATCATAGAAGAAAAATGCTTTGAAGTTCCGCTTTTCATCAAGCCCGAATTTTGTCAGCTTCGCTTTCCACTCAGGAAGCTCAGGAAAATATGCAGCTATCTGATATGTTGGTATGTTCGTTGGCTTCATGTTTCCAAAAGTCTTGTCAAGATTCTCTCCATAAAGTTGATCGCCTGTCTGCTTATCATAAATATACACATCCACAATTTTCATGAACCGAGCATAAAGTTCCCTATTTATGCGTTTCCAATACGTCAAATCACTCACGAATCTACCTCCAATAAAGCCCGCATAGAAAAAACGGGTGCCTGTTCCGTGTCTTCCACAAGAGCAGGCAGAGGTAGCACAGAAAAAATCAAAGCAATCTCTTTCTCCTTCACCTCAACAGGTAAAGGCAGAAAAGAGAAAACCAAAACATTCGCATCAGAATTCATTATTTCCTTAAAATAGCTCTAACTCGTTCAACAAGAGTAGCAAAATTACGTTCCTCTTTTCGTTCCTGTTTTTCAATATGTGCTCGTAATGCTTCAAGCCCCTCAATACGTGTTTGTAATGCTTCAACTCCTTCAAGAGGGACAGGATTAGCAGCACTCGTTATCGTTGGTTTTGGTTCAATTCTTATTTGAATAACTGGAGAATTTGTATCAAGTTGTAAAATAAGCGGTTTACACGTAGTCCGAGGCGGATCACAATCAAACGTTATGGTGTAGCTTCGTGTCGGAGGAAACGGCGTCGGCGTGACAGAGGGGACAGCCGGGGGCGGGGACGGTGTGAGAGACGTGGGGGCCGTAGGCGTTACGGTGGGAGTCAAGGAAGGCGTAGGTGTCGGCGTAGGAGTGGTAGCTGCCGTCGCCGTAGGCGGTAGGGTCGGGGTCGGCGTCCGGTAAGGCGTGGGCGTTTGCGTGGGGATCTTTACTGGCCCTCCTCGCAGAAACGCCTTCTTTTGTGGCACGTCTACACACGAAATCATCATCCCGAAAATCAGACATAATCCTCCAAAAAAAGTCGCAACCTTTTTCTCCCACCGCATAATGCTCTCTACTCCCCGCCGCTCGGCTGTCCACCGCCAGCCCACAATGTACTAACAAAGCGCGGAAAATCCCAACCAATATACCATGCTGCGACATATTGAGAATCTGCACCAAACGAAGACTGATAAAGCCCCTTAGTATGAAGGAAACCTGTCTTATAACCAACCGCCAGAATATCTGCGTCTACCAGCCCATTACCGGTTTCCCAAGTTTTCCGTCCATGAGCAATATCATCAAGAATTTTAACCATCAGGTCTTCCGGCTTACCTTCGGAAACTAAACACATGGGGCCATTACCCGTAAGCTCGCCCTGAAAATCATATCCCTGCGAAGCATACTCGCTAACCTTATCCGGGTTAAGCGGCTTTGGGAGTTCAGGAAGTTTCTGCCCGTAAGACACTCCGTACTTTGTTTGAAATTCGGCAGGCGATGTCGTATATTTCTTGATAAATGCCTGAGCGTCCAACTCATCAAGCTGCTCCTGAGTAGGAGCAGGTACAGGTATCGGAATTGGTACTGAAACAGCAGGTGTAACCTTCGAAGCAATATATGCAAGACCTGTTTTTGGATCTGTGAGAAGAGCAAGAATCTGAGCAAGCGGATCAGGGGTAGTAGGCATAATCTCTCCTTTTCTTTGGTTGATTGATGGATTAAGAAATATAGGACAATCTCAAGTTAGTCGCATCCTACGCAGTGAGAAATGGAAGCACATAAAGTAGCACAGGTAAAACGAAAGGAAGAATTACAACCCCCCAACTCGGGGCTAAATCAGTTCGTGAAGCATGAAGCTCTGTTTCAAGTTTTTCTACAGCAGCTTCTGCCTCCGTAACCATTGCGACACCATCAAGTTGAATATCCTTATTTGCACCAAGAACCATAGCAAATTTTCGCCGAACATATCCGAGTGTCAGCTTTGCTCTTGCCAACGTATATTTTCTTAACCACGGCTGATCCCACGAAGGCACGGTATCCGGATTCAAATGAGCCACAGTCACTACCATCATAACCTTTGCATCCGTTCCCGGCGCATAAATCCAAACCCCGGAATGATCATCGTCTTCGTGATAATCTGGCTCAGATGAAAGTTCGCGTGATGCTATTTTTGCCCACTGGCGCAAATATTCATAATAGCGGATGTCATACATCGGTGAGCGAACACCGTAATAAGCAAAAGCCCCCGAAAGCATTTGTCCTTCAATATTTGGAGATTGAAGCCCTTCCTGCGAAGGCTTAATTTGACATTCGTAAATACCCCGCACCCCCGGTGTAGTCCAAACATGATGAACAATACCCGGTGGAATTTCAAACGATTCCGTAATTCTACGCGGTTTCACTTTTGAATAAAATCCAAGCGCGTCCACAAGAGCATCTTTAATCTGGTCATCTGTCAATTCAACGTCAATAGTCGGCCAGCCAAGTTGACGCTTTACCCATGAAATATAATTCCCTTCGTCGAGTTTCTCTTGCTGTGAATCAACCGGATAAACAGCGCTCATTTTCAGTCTTTCGCCAGCGGCAGAAGCTTGTTAAGCATTTGCTGTCTAGAAAGCCCTGTAGTAGGAAGTTTAAGGCGTTCAAATACCTGCACAAGATCCTTATATTTCATAGCCTGAAGATGCCTCTTGGAAGGTAATGTTGGAGCCCCTACCGGAATACCGTGATGAGATTCCGCTGCCTTAACCTCGGCAAGGAACTTCGAGGAAGCTTCCGCCGCCGGGAGCGGACTACCATCTGCCGTAGCCGGGCCAAAGTCCATGACCTCTTCAAAGACAGGAAGGGTTTTCGAAGGGGCAAAGATAGGGGCAGTGGGCCGGACAACGCCATAGGCTACAGCCTCCATTTCGGTAATCGGGCGAAGAAGTTCTGTGATTTTGACCATTTCCTCAACGGGTTTCTGAACAACCTCTCTTGATGAAAATGAAAATACTTGTGGCACCGTCTTTCCGGACGTGTAAAGAATTGGTCCCGAATAATCAGCCCCAGCTTGCATCAAAATACGATTTTCAATGTATTGCTCGAACCCCGGTCCCCGAACAGCAGCACGACAGTTTCCTGCGAGGTTAATAAAATTCCCTTCCGGCGTGCGAATGAGCACAGCATATTGATTCATGTTGACCAGAATCGGCCCCGTTACAGCGGAATTAGCTTTCTCCACCTCTTCCAGAAGCTCGTTCATCTTCATACGTTCTCTTCCTTATGAGATAGTTCATTTTCTTCTAAGGTAAGACAAAAGCAATTAACAATGCTGGCTAAAGTGAGAACGGAATATGTAATCATAGCCAAAGCTGCACCCCGCCAACCAGCTATGAACATTAAAAACGAAATAATTGCCAGTGTCATTACATCCAGTAGACAAACGATCTTCCGTGTAAGAAAATTCCCATGCCAAATCGTGCAAAATCCTGCGCTACCAACAAGAAAAAACCAGAATCCCCAAGCCCATTCAGGAGCAAAGACAAGCAGATTTCTATGCGCAGGATTAACGCTCAAAATAGCTGGTGTACCGGGAATGATGAGCACCACACCCCATAGAAAAATAATGAGCGAAATAAAAAATATCCCAACTTCACTTCGCGCATAAAGAAGCGTTTTTATGAAACGCTCCAAATTTTGCCAGAAAAAGCGATTAAAGTACCGCACTTGATTTTTCTGCTTCAAAGACGAGACGAAAATAATTGACAATGGAAACAGCACAAAAAACAGCATTCATAATTATCGTGAGCACAGCCCCCGGCCACAAAGCCATTACTCTTAAAAAAGTAATCATCGCCCATAACACAATACTCAACATGACGACGATTTTTCGCAAAGAAACATTTCCAGACCAGATAGCGTAAAGTCCTACACTTCCAACAAGCAAAAAACAGATACCCCAAACACGTTCCGAAGCAAATTGAAGAAAATATTTGTAGGAGGGGTTATACCACAAAATTTGGGGAATAAAAGGAGAAGTGAGAATAACCCCCCACAAAAAAAGGTAATAGATGAAATGAATTCCCCAAATTCACTGCGCCCATAAAGTAGCGCTTTCATGAAATGAAACGTCATAATTTTCAGCAAAACTGATCTTAGAAGAACCACGTATACCCTCCATACAGATAGTTCCCCAAAACGAAAAGCCGCCCGAAAGCGGCACTTAAGACCAGAATGAAAAAGGGTTAAACAGGTAGAGAAGAACCCTTCTTGCTATTGCAGAGCTGACAAGAAGGAATAATATTTCCTATGTCGTTCGACCCGCCCTTTGAAAGTGGAACGATATGATCTCTAGTCGCGGTCTTATCTGTTAAATGACGCCGACAATACGCACACCGGTATCCTGTAACCGCAAGAAGTTGCCACCACTCTTTTGCAGTGTGAAAACCAACCGCACCTTTAAGTCTAGCAATGCGATTTTGTTGGATCTGATTTACCTTATCGCGGTTATTCTTACGCCAAGCCACAATAACCTTTTTACGACGTTCTGGATCTGCTGCGTATGCCGCTTTAGCTGCCTGTTTCGTAATCTCTGCGTATTTTTTATTTGCATAGCGTTTCTTGTTCATCGCGCTAATCTTTTCTGGATGAGCAGCCCGATACTCGCGCATGCGCTGGTTGTATTCCTCCCGATGCTCCTCACGCCAACGCTGCATCGACTCACGGTTGATTTCACGAGAACGCTCTCGATTATCCACACGCCAGCGCTGCATCGCTTCTTTGTTTTTGATCCGGAGCACATCCTGATTCTTCTCTCGCCACGCCTTATACGCAGCAGCTTTTTTCTTTGGGTCTTTGTAAGGCATACGTGGCCTCCTACTGGAAACATAGACCCGTGTGCCCTTCATGTCAAGTAATGAGTCATAACGCCAAGAAGCCCGTAAAAGGAAAAGCCCCCCGAGTGGGGGGCTTCTCTTATGCTAAGTTGTTAGTGCTGCTTAGGTAAGGCGAATCTTACCGTAAAACAATCCGTTGACGGGTTTTTTAGCGTAGTGGGTCAGAAGTCCCTTCCGCCCCATGAAGTCATCGAGGTAAATCGTCGGTGTAGCGTAGAAAGGAATCCACGGGGCATACACGTACCCCGCATCAAGGAAAGAGTCACCCTTGTACCCAACAATGGCAGTATCCATGTCAAGGTAGGGGTCCATGAAGACCTTGAACATATTCTGAATCGTTCCAATATACTGAACGCCCGAGCCCTGTATCGTACCAGCAGACTGGAACTGCGCACCTTCCTGCCCCATGATGATGTTGGCAACAGTGATACCGCAGAGAATCCAGTTTGCCCGATGCCGACGAGTAGCATGGAAAATCTTGTTCGATGCTTCAATCAGTGAGTAAATGAAAGACTGACGATGAAGATAAAGCGCAACGTTCGAAGGCGCAGACTTGGTAAACGTTGTCTCCGGAATTACCTGTGACGTGTTATTCGCGTTTGCCATCATCAAAAGATCGTTGATGATCTCACGATCAACCTCGATCCGCATTTCGTTCGCCATATCCGTGACGATCTCAGTCTCAGCTTCCATGCCACGAACAGACTTCAACTGAGCCGCTGCTTCAATGCTCCACCGAGCGCGCAGCTTACGAGGCCGCGAAATAACCGGGATGCTCGTAAGCATGATATCGACCTGCGGAACAAGATCGCCAGCGCCTTCCGAGTTGTAATCGTACGTTCCCGTAATCGGCTGTGCATCCGGTCCCTTACCCGTAGCAAAAGTGAGAAGGATATAACCAGTCGAATAATTGACGCTGTTACCAGAACTTTCGAGTTCACCAGCCGCACCAATGACTCCACCGACACCATCGTCCGTAAGTGTTTTGACAGCATGATCGGATGCCGTGTAAGAAATCACAAGAGAACCGGGACGGATAATAGTAAAAGCTGCCTTCGTACCGGGAGTTGTACCGAGAGGTGTAAGAGCAGCAGAACCCGCGCCAACACCAAGCGTCTCACCCTGCACGATCTCAGACGAATAATTGAAACCAGAAGCATCGTTCCAGCCCGTCCGAGCAGAGAAGAGTGAATCGCCCGCCTTCACTGCGCCCTTACTCGTGCCAAAGCGCGAGTCACGGAAGAAAATCAGGCTGGTAGGAGACTGCATCGGTTGGACCGATACAAGCTCCGTGCTAACAAGGTTCGGGTAAACGCCTTTAATCATCGGGAAAATGAATTTCTCAAATGACCCGATATTAGCAACGCGCGTTTCCTCGTCAAGTCCCTCAAGCCATTTTCGCTGATTTTCCATGAGGAACGCTACGAGGGGTTTCTTATCTTCCGGAAGGCCCGCGACGAATTTCCTCCACGGACCTCGTGCAAGAGCCGCCGCCGTCTGATTCTGGCTTGAAAGAGCCAGAGCCGCTTCGTTGAGTTCAGCCATTGTCATTCACTCCTTTTCTCTGGAATTTTTTTCAAGCCAATTACTTAGCCGAAGGGACATTAAGAATAGATTTAGGCGCCATGCGCTTGTAAACCGCTTCAGAAAGTGCAAGCTGATGATCCAAGATTGTTTCGCCACTCTTCTTAGCCGGACCGCGTGAGCCAAAATCGCTATCTTCGGTGAGCGAACGAAGCGCACCGGGGGAAGCTACACGAACACCCGGAAGGGCACCATTGGCAAAATCAACCGCAGAAGATGCTGATCTATCCGCAGCTTCAGTAACAGCCCGCTTGGAGACAGCCACTTTATATTTCCGAATAAGAGACTCGATGACAGACGGAATAAGCCCCGACGGAATCCGCTGACCACGAATCTTGAAGGACACAACGCCACGCCGAATATTCCGAACCGCAGATTCGTACCGTTTGACAACTTTCGTCATGGTGGCGAGAGCATGCCCGGCAACGGCCTCCGTGACTTTGCGCTGGTAACGGAGTTTCTTATTCTCAGCTACGAGCCTCCGAAGCATCTTGGCGAGCTTTGCCTCAAGCGGAGGAAGATCCTTCTCATCTTCAGGCTCTTCGTCAGCGTCAGCAAGATCCTCGGGCGGATCAGGAACCTCAAATTCTCCACCCTCTTCACGGAAAATAGATTCAAACGAAGGTGTGCCACCACCCGGTGATTTCATGAAATCCTTTTCCTCTTCTCCATCTTCAGGCTTCGGAATTTCAGATTCCGGAGGAGCGGCTTCGAGCGTCTCATCCTCATCCTCGTCGTCATTCTCACCACCTTTCTTGAAAGGAGGAGCCTTCTTCCCGCCAAAATCAGCGTCTTCCTTGAATCCCCGCAGGTAGCTCCGCGTGCTCCGAAGAAGGCGTGACTCACACTTCTTCACGGAATCTTTGACGGTCTTTTCCTTCGTTGCCTCGGGGTCGTCGTCAGCGTTAACCTCGGCATCCATCTCCCGAAGCAGCTTTTCGAGGCGCTTCGAGGAAGCTGCTCCGGCTTCCTGCATTTCCGCCATAGTCGTCTCCTCCTTTTTAGTTACTTTTTCGAGAGCGCCCGCCCCTTTTACGACGGGGGGAACTTCATCCTTGGGAAGCTGTGTATTATCTTTGAATCCGGAAGCGCCAAGTTTCTTCAAAAGCTCAGGTGGCATATTGTTCGATGCACCTTCACCAGTCTCAATAATAGAAGTGAAAAAGAGCTTTTTCATAGCCTGAAGCTCAGGAAGCAAACCAAAAACAAGAGGCTTCACATCCGGAGCTTCCTCTGCCAAAACATTTAGTCTGTAAATAAGATCCGTCACGGCATTTTCCGTGATAGACCGAACTTCCGAAGTTGCCTTCCGCACGTCAACACGCAGCATATCCTGTGCAGAGCGTTCCAGAAGTCTGTAAGTATCGAGGGAATTCGCCATGTATTTCTCCTCCTTTTTTCCATTTGCATGCTCTTGCACAGGAGTCGGGTAAGCGCCATGTGTCGAAGGATTGTGGACAAAATCGAAAGCTTCAAGCACGAAATCATCTTGTACGATATCGCGCCCACCTTCTTTAAGCACTTCGCCAGAACCCCGTGAGGAAGCTCCAACCTTAGTTCGAGCACGGAAAAGAGCTTCCGCTTCCCTACCATAAATCGTTGGCAAAATTTCAAATTCGGCCCATATTTCACCTGCCTCGTTCATGTTTAATGCAGTGACAATATGAGACGTACGCGAAAGCCGGGTTTGTCCATCGTCCGGATGATCCAATTCCCCATAAAATCCACGCTCTGTAATCTTGGTCTGAGCGGGAGAGTCAGGGCGGATCTGTTTTTCCCATACCTTACGAGGATATATTCGGTTATTCTCGTTAACAGTATCTGAACGCTGAACAAGACCCCGAACACGAAGCGGCTTGCCTTCTAACCCTGTACCTTCTACGATTTCGTATTTAAAATTCTCGATGACTTCGCAGAGAGGCTTCTTCTTTCCGCGAGTACTCCATGCCCCCATGAACGGGGGTGGCTTGATAGACGGCGAAGTAAGAAGATCCATAGGCATTACCTGCTGCCAAGCGCTTCTTTAAGTAGTGACATATCAGGAAGAGGCATCTCCCCATAAATAATTCGATCTACGTCATTAGGATGCGCAGGCCAACACTTTCCAGTTCGTGTGCTGAACAAAATATTCTTGAAATTATAGACGTAGTTCAAAAATCTTTGCAGATCCAATTCATTGTCAAATCCGAACTTCTGGATCATCGGGGAGTGAAGAAGAGGCAACCCTCGCCATTTCATGTCATTTCCCGGCATGGCGGAACGAACATTAAGAAGAGTGGCATCCTCATCCTCAAAAAAAACAAGAAGAAGGCCCCCAAGATCATCTGGCGTAAACCCCGGAGGCGGGGGGTCAACGGTCAGAGGGATGTCATACTGCGCGGCATTTTCAGCAATCGCCCGCTCAGAGCGATCACGCCAGAATTTTCCAGACCCGGAAATCCGGTTCTGGAGCATGCCGAAGAGATGAGCAAAAGCCCCCATGTCACTACTCTTTCGAAACTTAGCCGTGAACGAGCGCTTTCAGATTTGCCAAAACTGTTTTTGCCCCTGCAAGTGCCGCATCTACGTCAGTCTTATAAGCAGCGCGGTTCGCTTCCAACCAATCTTCTGCCAGTATGTACGTACTCGCCGTAGCCCCGTCGCCATTGACAGAGTCAATCGCGGCAAGAATCATCTGCGTGAGCATGTAAGCCTGTTGAAGATTTCGAGCGACAGGTCCCGGTGAGTCGAGAGTGTCAAGGTTTCGAGTAAGAACCTGAATGTCGATTGCGGGCTGAGCCATCTTGAAGTCCTCCTTCTTTAGTCCTGTTAAAGTCTCGACTACCTCGCGGTAGTCCTTCATGAAGGTAGTTACCCCTTACTTTCAAAATTTTTCGTATAACCTCAACATTCAGGTAATTTTTACCCTCTTCAGAAGAACAACTTCCTTAAAAAAGAGAATTGTTATAACTGTAAGATTCAAAGTTGAACGTTTGACGGAACAGGAATGACCCCACTATGCTCGCCAGATGCCCTCATGAACACCACGTAACGACCAGCAGAGCCCCCTTTTGCGACAACCAAGTAATCCCACACAGCTCCAGCTATTTTCTTACGTAAATCTTCTACCCGAGAAATCGTCAATCCACCGGGAAGCATGTCCCCTGCCCTCGGAAGAGTCAACAGACGTTCAACAATAACCTCAGCCGCGTTCATTACTTTCCTAACCAGTACCCCGAAAGCGCACCAAGCGTTCCGTAACTCCACTTTAGAGTTTCTTCCGGATACCGCTTGGACAAAATCACCCATAGAGAAGCGAGAAGCATGACTCCAGAAAATACCAAAACTGGTGTATGCTTCGAGTCATCCACAAAAGTACTGGAAACAGGTGCAGGAATAGGAGTTGGAGCAACCGAATATCTGATGCCACCTTTTGCTTCAGGTTTTATTTTCTCAAGATTGATTGCTGCTGAAAATGGAGGCAGCAACGTAGGTGCTACATGATAACTATATTTTTCAAACAGCGCTGTACTAACACGAGGCTTTCGAAGCAAAACTTTTTCAGTAAACAACCCCAAGAGTGTCACCATAAAAAATATGAGCGCCAAATAACTTTTCTTCATACTGACGCCACTGCAAATGCACTCCAGTTGATCGAGCCATCATTCGGAAGTTTTCCTTTACGAGAATATCCAACCGTTTCACATTCAAGTGTAATATAAAGACCTCCTGCGCAAGAAATCTCAAAATGTCCATCTGCATCCGTAATCGCCGCAACAAAAGCTCTCGAAAATCCAACAGACTGCTTCATTTGAGGTGTATCCTTCAAACGCATTTTGACTTCGACACCCTGCGCAGCAACACCATTCGGATACAACACCCATCCATAAATTGTCACTTGTAAAATCGTGGGTACAACCGGCACAACAGCATCAGTTCCAGAAAAATTAAATGTCACTGCCGGACCACTGACAACAGTGAAAGTAGCAGGAAGATTAGGAAATATTGCAAACGCTTTGAAGAAATACGCCTGATAATTACCAACCGGAAGCGACATGACAACTCTTCCAGAAACATTCGTGAGAAGCCCCGGAATGACAGCCTGCCCGGTAGAAGGATTCCAAATTGAAACCGTAACTCCTGAAATCGGAAGCGCGGATAAAGCATCATAAAGACGAAGCGTAACAGGAATATTTCCAAGCACCGGAGCTAACGTTGCTTCAAGCGCTTTCACATCCGTCAAATCCGGCCATTCCTGACGAAGATATACCACTGACGGATCAGAAGCACTCAGCACAACAAGCTCAACCGGCAGGTTATTAGGAGGATTCAAAAGCCCGGTAAGCCTGTACCACCCCACCCCCAACTGCGTGCTCAAAGATTCAAGCGCGAGACTCGGGGAAGAAATTGGAGTAATCGGTGCAACGTCACGAGCATTGTAGAGGAGTGTAAAATCAGAAAGTTGAAGTCCAGCAGATCCTGCGTAAAAAGCTTGACTGCAAACCGACATGTCTGCACCTCACAAGATAGTCCTCTTCAAAAGAAAAAATCCTCTTGCGAGGATTTCTCCAGTTTCTTTTTTACTTGATTGTGCTTTAACTCGTCCCGCGCATGGACTCTGCCAATTTTTCAGCTTCTTCCCTACTTAGATTCCCTTGAACCATTGTAGGATAAGTCATTTCATGAAAATATTTCTCTATGTAAAAATTGGTTCCGTCTCTAAAAACACCCCATACATAAAAAGCAAGCGTTTCAGGCAATGCAGGTGCGCTCGGTTTTCCATAACCAGAAGGATCTTTCTCGACTGGAAGTCTCATGCTGGAGCCTTACCGGTTTCTCGGTTTTTCGTCCAATCCCTTTTTTTAACCACAGCCCACGTCTCACAAAGTACCGCAAGCATATCCATGTCATTCTCGACGCAGAAAGCCTCCAGCGTGGCAAGAAATGCACGCAAGGCATGAACCAGCATGGCCCTATCACCCGGCTGTGCCGTATCACGGCCTCCAGAAGCAAAATACCCCGCAATCTGCCCGAGGTAGAAAACCATTCTCAGGAGCGGACGCCGACCAACGAAAACAGGCTCCACATGCAAGCCCGGCCAAAGGTCGCTCATCCGAAGTTTCTGAAGCGAGCATACGTTCATCATGTAAATCAGTATGTCCCCGATGGCGTCCGGAATCTTTTCTCCGTGATGTTCATTCACACGAATTCCTTGAGACAACTTTAACAGTGCATGGAAAAGTTCTCCTGTCTCCTCGACCATGCCATAGAAGGGGTGCTGCTCGTTCTGTTCCCCGAAATTATGAGAAACCCATGAAGCATGAGCGTTCTGAATCTCGTGAAGCTTCCGGTGCAAAAACTCCTTCCGCGCCGTCTCCTCAGCAGACTGCGCCCGCGCGAGTACGTCAATGCTCATCGCTCGTCTCCTATTTTGTGACCTATCCTATTTTTATCATAGGCCCGCTGCCAAACTCTAATTTTTTCCGTATTCTTCTTTCTCCATATCTTCACGTTCTCTACCTTACACCGTCTACATTGACGATGATTATAAAAAAATAGATCCAAGAGATGACCTTTAGAGCAGTGGGTTTGTCGTGCCTGTATAGCAGAAAGATCATTACCACGAAGAATATTTTCACGACATGTCACAGGCTCAAGATGCGCTGGATTTACACATGCTCTTAAACAAGGTGCATGACGAAAACCGGGATTCAAACGAAAATGATCTAAGGTGAACCCCTCTGGAATTAGACCAATCAGTAATTCATACGCCACCCGATGTGCTCGCAACAGCTTACCCCCGCGCTTTCCAGACTGAATTTGACCATACCCTTTGCTGTCTTTCGATGCGAGCCACATCCAGCAATCATCCGAACTTCGACGATCTACCTTCAGCCAAAACCGTTCAGTCAATGGAACGCGGTTTTTTGGCATCTTCCTGCTTCTTTCGAAATTCTGGTGTTCTCGGATCTGGCAGTTCAGGATACGCTTTCATGCATGCCTGCCGAATCAAATCAGCCTCAGAAATTCCCTTACCCTGTTCAATAAGAGCATTCCACACAGGAATCCACGCCCTAGGCATAAGATGCATTGCCCTGTACCCATTCACGATTTCTCGTGGTCGGCCACTCTCTGAAACGTGTTTTCTAGATTTGATCATGATTCACGCCCAGCTTCAGCGTAGATTACTGCCATAAGAAAGTCAACCGAAAAAGCTACAGATGCTGAATACGATGATCCAGACCACAAGGTACACTCCCACTTGCTGAAGCTTCTTCGCACGCTGGTACATATAAATCGGAAGAATCCAGAACCATCGCTCTAGCAAAGTGATGTCATGCCCGGCTTTACGAATCTTCATTGCATCAACCAAACATAAAACACAGCTCACGAGAGCATAAATCCCCCACCGGTAAGGGGAGAGAAACTTGAAATGAAACGCTATCCACTCTGAGATAGACCCCGCTGGAAAGGCTATGAAAATCGGCAGAAGCGCAATGATCCACATAAGCCAGCCATCAACTGCTGACTTACCTGTTAACGGCGGAGGTACAAAAAAGAACCCAGCCAGCTTCGTTTCCGCCGCAGGAATCCAACCCTGCATTCCAAACGTCCAGACCAGCGTTTCACGAAGAATATCTCCCTGCTGAATCAACACAGTCACCGCCGACTCTTGCATCGGGCCTTCCCGCACTCCGTTCTTCACAAAGAACCAGCCTGTTGAAACAGGAGGAGGAGAAACCGTCGGATGAACAGCAGGAAATTTCCCGAATTCTCCGGGATCGGTGGAGCATTGACTCGTCATAACATTTTTCCTTTCTTTTCTCTCCGAAATTCCAATCTTTCGATCTGGCCTCGAAGCTTGAAATACTTCCGTGTCCACATCGAATCATTTTTGCGACATCCGATGCTGTTCACGTCGCAGGTATGTAACGTACACATGGGGCGCAAGTGAGGAGCAGCAACGCACCCCAACGGCCCCATAAGTGCAAGCTTCGAATGCCCGGTAGAAGCCAATATCATTCCCCACGATTTAGAGGCGTGCTCCATCGCCATTTCGCAATATTCTGGTGAACAGCAGCGAAATTCAGAAAATTTACCACAGTCAATACCACAAACAGGCGCCGTCAAATTGGACATCTGCTGATACAGGTCTATCAAGCGTTCGCGTGTATTTTCAGTCATGCTTTTTCCACAGGATAATTTTCAGGATGAGTCCAACCAGACTGACACGACTTGCACAAGCTGAGCTTGCGCTCCTCGTCAGAAAAAAGTGGCACTCCACATGGCCGTGTTTCCCATGTCGCTTCAGCATCCTCACTTTTTCCTGTGGTGATATTCAGCTCGAAATGTCTAATCCTCATCCGACGTAGCTTCGTGCAGTTCATGGTTTTCTCCTCAAAAGGGGCACTCATCATTCTCGACGACCGCTGCTTCGACCTGTGCGGTCTCAACGCTCACGTAGCCGAGCTTCGTATTCTTGATACCACGAAATTCATCGTGACCCTTGACCTTCGCCGTCACCGTATAAACCCGATGCTCGACCAGCTTGGGGTCATCATTAGAAAACCACACAGCTTCGTAGCCGTCTTCGTTCTCGAAGCGCACGAGGTAATAAGTACCCTTAACCGTGATGATGAGAACCTTGAGTTTGAACTCCTCCCGCTTCCCGACTGTACCGAACCAACCAGACGACCGAGAAGCTCTCGCAACATCATCTTGCGCCCGTTTGTAGGCCACGATGATACTTCCCGCGTATCCAGCCGGCCTGTACTCTACAGAGCCGAATCCAGCGATTACACGGACGTTGTGGAGGTAGTCGCTCTCAGCCTCTTCCGGAAGATTCTCAGCCCACTCCTGCGCCTTTTCCGCAATGATGCGATCCGCTGCATTCGGATTCGGACGCTCTCCCGGCACATGAGTAGCAGGGAAATATTTGTTCCATACGATATGCGCCGTAGAAACCCTTTCCTCCTCATGCGCCACTTTCCCGGAAACCCATCCATTCTCCCGAATTTCCTCTGCCGTAGCAGCAAGGAACTCGGCGAGATCAATGCTGTAGGTTTCCGCCCTGCTGCCGATACTGGTATACCAGTCTTTCGTTTCAGCAGCCTCCACCTCTTCACGAATTCTGAAGAGAAGATCAGCGTACTTGGCGACGGACTCAGGACTCGAATGCCCGAGAAAATCCTTGAGGCAGGTCCGTCCGACCTGCTTGCTCTTGCCATCCTCATGAGTCAGAACGAACGTGTCGTTCCGCTTCCGAGAGAGGTTGCAGTGCTCCCACCGGGTCGGATCGGCCTCCCGGTATTCCTTCGGAAGCGTCTGGCCCGGAGCTGTCCGGATAACCGACTCCTCGCCGAGAATCTGAAGGGATGCCACGAAGGTCCAGCCGTTCAGCTTGGGGGCATCACCCTCGACGCTGATCTCAGCGTACCGAGTGACCTTACCCCGCTCCTCCTTGACGTTGACCCACTGAAGAATGTTCAGCGTAGGAGCCGGGAAACCGAGCTTCACGGCCTTTTTCCCGGCTTGTACCAGCTTCGCCTCGATGACAGGGAGCGCATCAGCTAGGACACGGAAAGTAGCGGGAAGGGTCGGCTGAGTCGTCATACTGGTTTCTCCTGACCCCTTAAATATAGGTTATTTATTACAGAAAGTCAAGAGGAACGTATCTTATTGCAGGAATTCCATTTATGCGATTTTCCCGGTTTTCGGATCAAGCCCGAGCCTTTTCCGCAGATTCCTGATATCAGTCTTGATGTGCTCGATACGTGCCGCGCGGTAAATCGGGTTTACCGTTACGCTGGTAGAGGTATTTTCCAGCAGAGCGAGAACTTTCTCGTGCTGACGAAGCGCGTTCTTTCTTTTTTCTTCCTTGGTCTGCATTTCCTTATCCTTTTTCAAGTTTTTCATCATAGTTACTAGCACGAATTTCAAGCCACTCGCAAAAGTTCGTTCGCCAGCCTCTACCACCTTGGCAGGCAAACCCGTAAGACCACAAAATAACAAACCGCCGCCAAGTCCGAACCGGAATAAGCTTGAGATCATGGCGTAGGCTAATCCAAAAAATATGACGATCAGCTTTGTCCAACAGGTTAAATTCAAAAGGTGGTTTCGCTGGCGCCAACCATAAGTGTTCATATGCCGTATCACGAACCATATGCGGGTAGTGCCAAAAACGACGCAACTTCTACCAGAAATTCATTTTTTGACTCTCTTCGGATACGCGAGCTTCGTTGGCTTTCCCTTGTCATTGAGCACGATGATCTTCATTTTCTCGGGATCTGGCATAGTAGATTCCGGGTGCTCCTTGGCGAGCCTCTTCAACATTTTCTCGAACTCAGACAAGAAAGCATCTTCGTTCATGACTTTTTCTCAATGTAGTTCAGTGCCTCACGCTTGCTGAAGAACATTTTCGAACCCCTGTCTTTTCCGTTACGATCAAGCGGGCGAATCGCTACACCGAAAATTGGTTCATGCAAAAACCCTGTCCCTTCAGAAAACTCAACGTATCCAAATCCGCGACGAAGCTTGTAGTACCCGATAATTTCCGGAGTCATAAAATTCACGCCCCGAAAAACCCCCTGTGGTTTGTTGATTGACTTAAACATTCTACAGCTCCCGCCCGAGGCCGACGGCGGCAAGAGCGCAGGAGAAAGCCCGGCGAGCTTCGGTAACAGCGTAGACCTCAAGCGGATGTTTGACGCCATTGATCGCGTGATACTGCGCGACCTCGGCGTGATACTCGCGGGCGATAGAATCCCGGATTGCCCGGACGGCGTTCGCGCCGTGCTCCACAGCCACGGCGGCCTCTTGCAGCCGGATGCCGGCGTATCGCGGGCGGTTCGCGGGGATGGGCGTGCGGGTGCGGACGAGATTCGCCCACAAGGCAAGAGCTTCGAGAGCTTCGAGTCTTTCGGTTTTCGTCATACTATTTTCCTCCTGTAACCACCTTCAATATAGGTTACTTATTACAGAAAGTCAAGGAAAATTTAAGTCCTTACAGGGCGATCACTTGACGGACTTTAGCCTCAGATAACAGCAGCTCTAGGCTGCTTTTCGCAGGCCATTCAAACGAAACAGCGGATCTATCAGATGAATCCTGTGGATGAAGCTTCACCGACACCTGCCCTCGAAGATCCCGAAGTTCCGACAACACTGCAAGGATGGCCGAACACTCAGCACGTTCATAACTGACAGGCTCCTTGATCTTTTCGCGTGCTTCGATCTTTTCAAGTAGATGTTTAGCCCGACCTTCAAGCCGTAAGATATGAGGAGACAAGGCGAATTTCATGCCAACTTCCTTCATACCCGTTTCTTGCCCCAATAGGCTTCCGAAAAATGTACCGCTACCGGAGAATATTCCGGGTAATACTTGCGGATCAGATGGACACCCGCATGTTCCTCATTCGGTCGTGCAGCATCACCGGATTTCAAAATGTAGAGTTTGTCTACGAACCAACACTCGGGCTCGTGAAGCGTTGTGTTCCGATAGCAACCCCAAAAATATCCGATCACCTGTCGAATCCAATCCTGCACTTCTGGTGCATCGAGTGGAAGAGGCACCCACGAATCGAGCTTTGCTTTCGCGGCAGCTCGCGTAGCAGCATCGAGCCATTCACAATCGACAGCACCCGAAAGCGACATGCTTCCTCGATTCTCAGGGCGCTGTCGAAGATCCGTCTCGATTGAATACTTGTGCTCTGGATGCCCCGGTGGATTAAGAAATCCCCCTGCCCCTGTATTAACGATGCGCCCCTTTTCGCTCATATTCCTTTCCTTCTTCCTGTAAACAACAGGATTTATTTTTCACGCGACGATGAAACCGTCAGCCCTGATCCCTTTGACGATATCTTCGATATACCGATGCTCAACCACGTAGCTATCCCCCCAGCGCGTTGCGTCTTCCGGAAGATGCTCGACACACCATTCCAGAGCGTTCTCTGTCTTCGGCCAAAGGATAAACACCGTTCCCTCGTTCTGCACGATGAAATCAGGGATTTTTGCTTCTTTTTTTTCCCGCGCTTCACGAAGTTCTTTGAGACACTCTGCGATCAAGGTATCGTCGGGATACGGATAATTCATGACGTTTCCCCTTCTGACGGCTGCGCCGTCCACTTGTTTTCCAAAACTTTCTTAGCCATACCTTCGATAACACGCCACCTAGCAACCTGAATTCCAAGAATAACCGAAGCCCCAACCTCTTCCTGTTCTTTTCTCCACGCCACAATATTTTCAACGATGAGCTTAAGCACTTCCTCCTGAGCCTTCACCTTATCAAGCAATTTCATGGAAGTATCCATGACATCCAAAACAGCCTTCGATACCTGCTGTTCAAGGGTGCGGGTAATCTCCACAGGAATTTCCGTAGGATGAACAATCACCATTGACACGACCTCAGCCTTTTCCACTTCAACCGGAACATTAACTGGTGGCTCAGGCTTCGGTGGCTCAGGCTTCGGTGGCTCAGGCTTCGGTGGCTCAGGCTTCGGTGGCTCAGGCTTCGGTGGCTCAGGCGTCCCCACGGCAGAGACACGCTGAATTTCCCGGACTAGCTGCTTGAGAGTAATTTCATGAAGCTTTCTACCGGGAGCCGTGGCTTTCCATCCTGTGCTCGTGCGAAAAATCTCGAACTTAAGCCAACCGGGATGCTGATACGTCGGCACCCCTTTGGCGTCTACACCAATCACATGCAGCAAGTCTCCCAAGACTAGCCGATGCGTATGAACAGTGCCCTTTTTTCGCCCCATTTTTTTTCCCTTCTGTCACATCTCGCAGCCACGGTCACAAGATAGGTTACTTATTACAAAAAGTCAAGAGCTTTTTTGAAGATATAAAACTGCCGCAAGAAGGCGTGAAACGTCCTCATTAAAAAGACCGATAGCTGAATTACAACGAGTGCATAGTAATCCGCGAAATCGCATAGTTATATGATTATGATCAAAGGTTAAACGAGTGAATCTTTTAGCTGTTTCTGGTTGACCGCAAATCTCACAGGCGGAACACGCCTTTAACTTCTCTAGTGCTAGGGCTAAATCCTCAGCAGAAAAGCCAAGCTTTTTACAAGCACGGCGCAGCCTTTGCGCATAAACCTTCTTTGGGTTTTCATTCTTACGATATTGCTGTTTTCGGGCTTTGCGCTCTTCGAGGGGGAGTTTTTGCCAGTAAGAGCGATTCATCACAGAATCACATTTCCGACACCAAGAACGAAGACTGTGTACCCTCTCCCCACTACGAGGGGAAAACTCCACAAAAGGAAACCATTTCTTACACCGGGAACACCGCTTTAGCTTACGCTGAATATCACGTACTTTTGACCCATGAATTCTGCGCACATGCTTACCCGAAGCTTCATCGCGCTGACTACGCTGAAGACTCTGGCAGACACGACAACGATACCGTCGAGCCTTTTTTCCATTCCTGCGTCGAAAGAAAGGAAAAGCATTAAGAGGCTTTTCAGTGCAACAGGCTAAGCAGTATCTAGTTCTCACGCGATTCCAAGAATCTTAACACACTCGGGACCAATTCCATTGGCCCGATCAAGACTGGCGGGAACCGTCAGGGTTTTCCCGCAGCGGCCACAGTGACCAGCATGGTAGACCTTGACCTGTACAGGCAGGTTGCCGTCAATCAGGTGCTTCCAGAACCACGCGAAGGCGATACAAGAAGGAGCCTTCTCGGTGATCCGCGACTTGAAAGACCGCTGGAATTTCGCGCCACCCTCGAAGAGCATCCCAAGAAATTCGTAGTGATAGTCGTTGTCGCAACCAGTCAAGACCGCCACGAAAAAGATCAGGTTCGTCGGGCCTTTCTGCTCTTTCGGAACAGAGATCCGATACGTGAAGCGATTCTTCGTTTCAGTGTTCAGGATCGTGAACTTGGCGCGACCCGCAAGACAGTAACTCTTGGAATCGACGACCGGACTGGCTGGAATCGGAGGAAGAGTGAGAAGCTGACTCGTCATTTTCGATTTCCTTCTGCCGCTCTCTGCGGCCACCTATAAGATAAGTTACTTATGCCAGAAAGTCAAGGGAATTTTTTAGTCCTTTGTTTTCAATCACTTACAGATTTCTTTTCAGCTTCAGCCTGAGCTTTGAATTCCTCGGGAGAAGCAATTGAATTCCTCGGGAGAAGCAATCACGCTCAAGCAAAGCATCGCGTTCTCAAGAAAACGCTCCATACCTAAGATATATTCCGGCATCGCGTCCTTCTCGTAGCTAAGCACTGAATTCTTGATGAGAAGGAGAAGCTCTTCTGGAGATTTCGGCTGTTGCACAGGTAATTTAACTGAAAAATGCTTGAGACCTTTCGTATAAAGCTCCCATGCACATGCTGCCATCATGATGTCTTTCAGAAGAAGATGCACTCCATGTAACTTGTCTGCGTGCTGCTTCTCGAATTTCCGCGCACGAACAGCTTCATCCCGAAGCTTCGGAACACACATATCAGCAAAACCATGTAGAGCAAGATCCAGAAGTAATTGTTCCCACTCTTCATTCGTCATTCTTTTTTCGTCCATCACCGCTAATTCCTCACAATCTTCAACCCGCAACGCGGACACACGAAATAAGCTGGCGGCTCCACACCAGACAAAATTATTGTCGCTGTGCATCGCGGACAATACACATAAGTCGTATCTCGCGCTTCAAGAGCATCCGCAAATCGACACGACGGTTCCGGACATTTTCCTTCAACTAGCGGAACAAGCTGATGATTATGTTGATGTATCAACCGCATCTGACAAACCAGCTCTTTGATGCCCTTTTGACGAGTCTGCTCCGTAGTCACGTTACACTCACCCCTTTCAAATCCGCAAGAGCCATCTCCTCTTCGATAATGGGAAGTTTCAATTTCTTTCGATTCGATATCCGGGTTTTAAGTGCGTGAATATTGAAAATCCACGACAAACGAAATTCTTTACCATCTCCAGCCACCCGCGCGAACCGCACCAATTTCGGAGCTTTATCCACAAGCCCCACATAAACGAGCGCATTCGGTACTTCCTCTTCCATCATCATCTCCTACTGAGGATGAGCGAGTATATATAGCCGCGTATCCCGCTCTTCACGAACATGCTCTTCACTCGTAGCATCCGCTGCAATTTCAAAATAAACCTGACAAAGCTGATTTATCTCTTTCTGTTCTTCACGTAATCTGTACGCCTCATTCGCCTGCGTAACCAACGCATTTACATCGTTAATCACGTCAAGCGCTGTATGATCTTCAGGAACCGGATCATGCCGCGCCCCCGCGATAATGAGTAGCACCTTACGCGCCGTCACTAGTTCAACGCGCGTCGTATCCCACTCACACTCCATGTTTGCCTTGTAACGATGCATTACCAGCAATGAAATCAAACCACCAAGGAAAACAGAAGAACCAATCCACACGATGACTATGAACGGCGTAGCGTTATCTATTACCTCAAAAAAATGAGTCATAATTTTTCCTTTTTCAACGTAGTAGCCGGACCAAGCAACGGGGGCACCTTCCCGGTTTTATATGCCTCAACAATATGATGCCCGACAGATTCTCCAACTGTGGAGCCGTCGGGGAGCATAATTTGTGCAAAAAATGCTTCGTCAAAAGTCTCAATATTGTCAGCAGCGCTCTGTAATTTCGCTTTGATCGCCAGCGCAAGCCCACGCCAGCGTGAGCGGCTCTCCTGCTCCCATGCCTTCTGCCAATCTCCCGGATTTCGTTTCGTACGACCCGTAGGTGTCTTTTTGAAGCATTGATCTTCCTTTACCGGAAGAGGCAAGATGAACTTGATTCGTCGATTTTGAAGCTCAAACTGAATAACCGCTGCGTCATTTTTCCAACCATAGACAAAAGCGGTTGCACCATATTTTGTCAGAAGCCCTTCGATTTCAGCGCGAGAGCGGTCAGAAGAAACAATCGTGGCAGCAGCGTAACGACGAAATCTCATTTCTCAATCCTCGCACAAGCTGCCCGAATTTCTTCAATACGCACGTTTACGACTATATACCCATCGCGCCGATATTCTTCCACTGCCTCAGCCACTTCATGTTCTCTCCCCCACCAACATTCACACCCCCACACAACATCTCCATTGTCAAGCCGAAGTTTAGGGTTCGAGACAGAACTTTCTACCAAAAGCTTCGCCATCCAACCACAAGCTGTTAGGGGAATTTCATCACCTTCATAAACTCCATACCCAAGAAAACGCACGATTTTTTGCTCACCGCCAGCACCAAGAATCGCACCGATACGTTCACCTGCTTTTTTCACTTCAATCCGCCTCGGCATCATAAAACGGCCCGTTTGCTATAAAAGCCTTGTTTGCTTCAACCCAATGAGCCCCACGACGACCCTCTTCCGCCAAACGTTTTAGAGCAGCTTTTCCTTTCGTCCACCGAAGTATATCTTCAGCATCTTCATAACCGACCCTATTCACAGCCGCATCCAAAACCTGCATAGTTGCATAAAGCCCGACACGAGCAAGGCGATCTTTCATCCGAACCAGATCCACGATAATCCGAACACGTTCTCGCTTCTCTTCCACGGTCAACGGTCGGCCTTTACCGGGAACCAAATTTTCTTTTTTCATGAAAGCTCATCCATGCCCGATGCCTGCTCTTCGTCTTCAACCTCACCGGAAATACCTTCAACGAAGACCTCTGCCGATTCCGAAGTCTGCCCCTCAACCTTCGGCGCGGAAATCATCTTTCCGAGCTTTCCACAGGAACAGGTAATGACGTAGTGGAGCACGAAACCATAGAACGACCGGCGATATCGAGAAGGCGTTCCGGGCTTGCCGTCACTGCGCGACGTGCGTTCAGAATCGGTCTCCTCGACCGAAAGCTTGTGCTCCTCACCCTCCGGATACGTGCCCACTGTGTGCCCCTTGCAGTCTTCGGCATGATCATTCTCAGGATTGAAGTTCGCTTCCGTCAATTCCGTGCCGCACTGGTCGCAAGCATTGACGATACACACTTCAACGGTCACATGCCCGTCTTCGTCAATGTCGATAGAATTGATTTCGGGTTCCTGCTCTTCAAACCCGACAAACTTATTGCAATCACCACAGCGTGCCATTTTATTTTCCTCCTCCTATTCTACGTTTTCCGACGGCGGAGGGGAAATACCCATCCGCCAGAGTTTCCACTTTGCCAGTGCAATCTCTTCCTTCAAGTCGCGCATTTCGATTTGCCTTTTTACGAGCTTTTCCCGTGCATGTGCGATAACAGCACGAAGCCATGCGATTTCTTCTTCACATTCACCCACGTCAATTCTCCTGAAAATTGAAATAGACGCGGGGCGCGTGCTTGAATATGAACGTCCCCTTCTTTCCGTCAGACTTTCGAATGACAACGACAAAGGGGGCCATAAATCCCTCAACATCATAATCACGGGTCAATTCTTCGGTCGAAATCCCTTCCGGCGTCTCGGGATTGCTGTTGATACTATTCACCATTACACGGCGAACATTTTCAGTCGGATCGCTCACTTCTCACCTCCGCTCTACAACGTTGATAGCTTGCCCGTGCTTCCATTGCATGACATGGACGACAACGACGTTTTTCATTAAGCAAATGCCCACGCGGACAATGCGTTTTTCTCGCATTCCTTGCTGAGACCGTATCCCCACGCAGGAGATTTTCCCGTCGTGTTACTAATTCAAGGTGAGCAGGATTCACACACGCCTTTGAACAAAGGGCTTGACGAAGACCGGGATTCAAACGAAAATGATCAAGTTCTTTTCCTTTCGGAATTGACCCTTTCAAATTTTCGTAAGCGAACCGATGAGTCAACACAGCACGATAAGACCCATCTGTTCTAGACCCCACACGAAAATACCCATATCCACTTCGAAGCAAAGCCCCGCGCCAAAGCCAACACCCGAAACTTGATTTCATTTCTACCATCCGAAAAAACCGATCAAGCGGAGGCTTAGGAATAGGCCCCTTTAACATTTCACAAACTCAAGTAATGGAACGACTTTTTCCGGCACAAAAATTATCGCTTCTTGAGTAGCATACGAGAATTCGTGCCACGAATCCGGCCCAGCTTTGTCAAGCGCTTTCTGAAGCTTCTCGCCTGAAGCATCCGTAAGCTTCATTCGAGTGCCAGAAGCGCCTACCCGAACCGCCACCCGAAAGCGCTTGATTTCCTTCGGAACGACTACTTCGACTTCGGCAGGGTCCGTGATATGCCTCGTGGGAATGCTCTGCGCCTGCCACGAAGGCTTTTGCACCACGTTCCCGTCCTTGTCCTTGGGCCGGGGTCGTCCACGACTTGCTCGGGTCACACAGGTCAGCAGAGCCCCACACGAAGATGCCATCCCGATCTTTGAGCCAACCACGTACGATTTCAGCCGCCGCAGCCTTAATACGATGAAGCCCCTGATTCGACACATTCAGCTTCCTCCTGACAGCCTTAACTTACACTCGTAAGATCAAAAAGTCAAGGAGTATTTTCAGGCGAGGTTCCATGACCTTTCCGAAGAAGACTTTCCCGCGCTTTTTTCAGCAGATCCTCCACCTTCGGCTTCCGCGCGGCCTTTACCTTCACCTTCAACGGAGCAATCTCCAGCATCCGGACTCGACGTTCATGGTATTTCACCGTTGCCTCCCACGTCTTGAGCTTCGTCTCGGTGAGCTTGAGCTTCGTGGTCCATCGCGCGACCTGAGCGCGCGCGTGCTGAAGCCGTGTACTAACCCGAATAGCGGGTGTGATTTTCTTGATGACAGGCACGCACTGGTCCAGTGGAAATGTGTTCAAGTAGGCGTAATACATATTCCAATTTCCAGAGTAGGAATATCGCGGACAGCCTTTCGTAACATCACGCCCAACTCCACAAATCATCCGCGCCATCGCCCACGCGAGCACCACGCCAAATGGAGCCATATGAATAGAACGGTTGAATGTTCTTGGAAGACGCAGTCGGAGATACGCCCCCATGCCAGTCCTGCCTCCGCGACACTGAGGCCAACGCCCACGAGTATAATCCACCCTGACTGCGAGCGCCTTCCGCTGAGCTGAGTTCAGTTCATCATCGGCCACACGTCGAATAATTGCCTTCAGGTGCTTCGTATCGTAGGTCGTCGCATTTACAATTTTCATTTTTCATCATCCTTCAGCATGCGCCCCGGCTGATCGGTAGGAATCTTCCAACATTCCAGTCGCGTGAAATACTTGTTGCCGTAATGATCCGCATGAGGAACATCCTCGTAATGATCCAGCTCCAGTTTACGAAAGTAGGTCCATACGTCACCTTCACGAAATCCATTCGTCTCGTCCACGGACTGCTGCCAGATGAACCGCGTGCCGCAATGCACACAAATGTTCTTGAAATCTTCGCCCCCAACCGGATAAAGAAAGAGAGCTGCGTCGATTGCAATCAAGTGGCCTTTCTCGCAGAGGAAATATTCCATGCCTTCGTACGACATGCGCTACCTCTTTTTCGCCTTGAGGTTGAGCCCGGCCATGAGCCTGCGGTAGCTCCAACCGCAAAGCGAGCACCTGATGTCACTGGTTGCTTTCGAAGCGAACGCTTCGAGAATCGCGTCCGGCTTCACCCGAGCGCCCTTGAGTGCCCGCCTTGTGAGCGTCGCCTCTGCGCTGTACGGCCTCTGAAGCGACTTGCAGGGGACGACGATGGGAACGGTCAGGATGACTTCAAGCCTGCCCTGACAGCCGGGAGTACCCCCAGCTTTTGAAATCCGTTTCGTTCTGGTTCTGTTCGGACACTTTACCGCCATCGCATTCTCTTTCTACCGCTTTCTGCGGCCATCCTCAATATAGGTTATTTATTACAGAAAGTCAAGGAGAATTTTAACTTGTTTATTTTCAATGAGTTAAACCTGCTCGTCTTCAGGCTCCCCGGTCTCAATCACCTTGATTTTCTTTTCGTCTCTCAGCAGCATCTCATATTGATGAATGGACTGCTGACATGACACGATTTTCCTGTGTGCCTGTTTTTTCACTCGCTCAATAGCTTCTGAAAGAGTGTGCCACCATTCAGCTTTCGGAATAAAAAGGCTTGTACCGAATGAACCTTCTTTCGAAAAATAAACTTCACCACGCTCCGTATGCACGAAAGCACCACCTGAAACTTTCAGGATGCCTTTCGTCAGACCCCATTTCGTTATGTAAACTGGTTCTGTTGAGGGCTCTTCAGTTTGCATCAGGAACCTCCTTTTTGTTTTGGAGCATCCATCGGAAGAGCGACGAGAAGAATGACACCCTCGATATTTTCGAGATGTGCTCGCTTCCTCGTCGCCTTGAAATCCGGACCTGCATGGAAAGGAAGAAGCTCGATCTGCCAACCCGCCCACCCTGCCGGAATCGTCCAGTTACCGGGAAAAACAGACTCGAATGGAATCGAATTTTCGCTGATGATGCGACGGATCTTTTCCTCGTGCCGTTCATTCACGATCAAGTCGATGTCCTTCGCGTTCTTCTTACCTCGCGCGACGGAACCGACGACCACGACGTAGGAGGCGATGGCTTCGAGGAAGGCACGGGCTCTAGGAGTGAAACGGCTATGCGAGCGCACCGTCTGCTGCATGCGCTCCCACGTTTCGAGATCATGACCGTTCGTGCTCGGACAGGTCGCACGCTCTCGAAGCATGTTTTTCCATCCACGATGATCTGGAAAGGCGGCTCGAATCGTAATCGACATACAGGTAGGATAGGTTACTTATTACAGAAAGTCAAGCCCATTCTTTCAGTATTGCCTGCGCAGCAGCAACAGCGGACAGCTTCGGGGCGAGTTCTTGCGTGGCTGTTTCTAACGCCCTTCGCAGGGCTGCCTTCGGAGTCTTTCCATCTTCAACCCACCATTGACCGATATAAACAGTATAGGAATTACGACGTACGGAAATCTTCAACCCACGACAACGAACCTCGTAATGCCAGCCAAGATCTTCCCATACACGAGGTTTCCACCCTGCTCCAAGTTTCGTCGATAACGAAACCGTTAAGAAGTTGACGAGGCTCTGCGCGGCTTCCTTCGTTGCCTGATAATCTTTCCACAAGCACCCATAACCACACGCAGACGAACAGTAAATGTCACCTTTACGATGAGGGGTCCAGCTTAACCGCTTCTTCATTGACTTTCACTTCTTCACGTTAAAAAAAGACTCACGCGACCGGTCCTGCCCCGGCTTCAGTGTGCAGCGAGGTTAGATTTATGACCACCGGGACTGCGCACGCTCCCTCTGGTCTCATACTCGGCGCGTCATCTGGCCGTGCTGCGCGTGAGTCCATACGGGTAACTTACACCCGTAAGATCGAAAAGTCAAGCCCCTCACAAAAAAATTTCCCGGCAGACCGGAAATCGTTGAGCCTGCCGGGTAACGCGAACGTGTGCCTTTCGGCCACGTTCACAGATTTTCTTAAAGGAATGATATCAGGAAAAAAAGAAGGGCGATACAGAACCCGGCAGCAAAAATCAACGTAACCCGCATACCGGGCCGCTCGTACCATTCCATCAACGCGCTCCATGCATCGGAACACGCCCGCCTTTAGCGCCAAGGGATCTCCCGCAGACAGAGCAAAAACCGTGAGGATAAACGTAAGACCTGTCTATTTCACCCTTCCATTCCTGCCCGGAACCGGAGCATTTTCCTTCAGGAACAGGCTTCTGTTCTTTCGGTCCCTTCTTGCAGCACGGATACGCCGTGATATCGCTCGGTGTCCATGAGCCTTCCTCGTGTCCACCGTCCACCAGATCCTTGATGACCCACCGCTTTGCCTCTTCAGCGGTCATCTCTCCCGGAAGCTCCGCGAGGTGATTCAGGGACTTCTCGGCTTTTTCCCGCGCGATATCCGAACACCCGGCAGCATGAATCGAAATCATGGTGTCATTACCATGCGTCATTCCACGGTAACAAGCCACGAGCTTGAAACGCTGGTCTTCCATCAGCCGGGGCAGAAGAATGGAACGAATTTTCATTTCAACCTATGATGCGAGATGAAACCAATAAGAGGAGCCATGCTACGCCAACCCCCCCGAAAGTAACCAGTGTATCTTCCCATGAATTCCCACGGACCTCATCAATCTCATATTTTGCGTCGTACCAGAATTCCTTTAGAAGTTCCAGTGCGATTGCAGCAAGCGTCACCCACAACAGCTTCAGCCCCATACCGTGAGTAAACAAAGCTGCGACGAGAATCACCGCAAGCCCGCTGAAGAAATGTGCAGACTGTGCAACCGTGTTAAAAGTTTTGTCGTCTATCATCGCGCGGTCCAATATTCATCTACGTACTGATTCGCATATGCATACGCTATTTTGAAAAAACCATTTAATCCCCAATCAGAGCCCCACGAGTTTTTCAGCCACAGCCAACCCCCACCTTTCCAATAACCGGGCTGAAATTTCGGTGTGTCAGTATACCCAACGAGAGTAACCGCGTGGCCTCCGAGCGACTCTGCTCCAAGAGGCGGAACAGAAACGATGCCTGTCTGCGCTGCCTGATCGGACTCCATTTGATCGAAGACTTGCATTCCAATTACTACAGGATATCCTTGCGCCAAACATGCCTTGGCCGCGTTCAGACTCACGACACTCATGTATTTCGAAATCTTGAAATCAACCGCTTCTGTTACGGCAACCGGAGACGGCGGATTTTCAAAAGTGGAGATATCGTAAGGATCAAGGTCTTCTCGACAAACCCCGAGATGAAGCATGCAATCCAACCCGTCCTTCAAACAAGCCCCGGAATCCTCCTTGATGGTGCCTTCTACCGAGCGCTCTTCGTAGTAAAGGAACAACCGAGAAAGGCGCGTTAGAGGCTTCCCTGCCTTCAGGAGCAAGAATTCACGAAGCCCGGATGCCAGCGCGTTAGCTGTGCAACTTCCTAAGTCTAGCTGGTCTACAACCGGCGAGCATTGCGCCCGCAGATCCACGGACGATGGAAGGGTATTCTTCTCGCTTGTGTAACGCTTCTCCGTAAACAAAAAATGCCTCGGGTCCGGAGGCGATTTGACACAGTTGAAGATATGCTTGATAGACACTTTCTACTCCTCTTTTGCAAGATGAACTAACATCTCTTCAAACGCTGGAGCAAGCTCCGGAAAATGTTCCCGAATCGTCGGAAAACGAAAAGATATACCCTCATAAGGCCCGCCATGCCCGCCCACAGGATTTTTTGAAGCCAGCCATGCAGCCTTCTTTTTCGTAATCCCATCTTCCTCGTCTTCAGGCGGGATGATGACAGGTGGATTATCTGTCACCTGAATCAGCGCCTCGGGGAGTCGAGAGCGAACTTTCATATCTTTTTCGACTTTTTACGGTAACTTCTTTTTTTCATAACCTTTTCGTTTGGCAATGAAGAAAAAGTAGGCTTCTTCCATTTCAAATCAGGAATACGCCCAATTTGTCTTATGAAATCAAGCTCATCGCCTTTGTCTGTAGGCTGCTCAACAAGTAAGGGCTCAGAAACTGAGGGCTTCGGGGGGCTTTCTAATTTTTTTGGAAGCGATACAACTGATGAATTGACATAGGATTCTTCACGCACAGATTGTTCTACCCCAAGATCCTCACGCCGTACAAACCACAAAATACCCCCTACAACGGCAGCAAGTACAAATAGAACAATTACAACTATCATAATAATTATCTTGTCCTATTTCTTGAAGCGCTTCTCGTATTCTACACGGGCCTGCTTCTCCGCTAAACTTACGTAAACCGGTGCGGGTTCAAGCACCGGAAGTTTAGAAACCAGCAGAGGCTCGCTCACAGGTTCAGGAACTGGAGTAACTGGAACTTCATGCTCCGGAGCTTTACTAGGATCATGGAAAATAGGCATTGTTTTCTCCTTTAGTCTTTCGGGTATTGACAAGTCATATGCCCTTTAATTTCACCGCGCTCCCCACAATCGGGGCAACGAAACCTTTCATCATCCTCACCAGAAATTTCATCACCAGTTGTGATTTCAGGAGTCTCATCTTCCGCCGGATTTATCAACCCCGGACGAATGAGAGTTTCAGCCAGTTTACTTGTAATTTTCACGGCTTCCACCTCATTTTTACTTTGCGAACCGCAAAGTTATTAGCGCCACATCAACGGCCTTTCGATTCTCCCACATCATAGCGCTCATCAGACGTACTCATACGAGGCTCAGCCTGCTTCTGGTGCCCACAGGGACAACCTTCGAGCTGACAACCCTCGGAAGTGTGGATATTCAACGGATGTCCACAAGAACGACAACGCCCCGGTTCAAGCGACATTGAATAATCCGTCGGACTTTCGATAAGTTTTTCAGCTAATTCACTCTTGACTTTCATTATAACCCCCTTGCGCGTAACGCAAAATTTGCTCGTTGAGCGATCTTTCCGCCTTTTTCAGCCGCCGCTCGCAAAGCCGATGTTGAAATAGGTTCATCTTCAGGAATTCCTAAATCACGATGGAGCTGACCCTTTTTCAACTCTGGAGAGATTTTAGACATCCATTTCGGATCATCAACCTCTAATATTCGACGTAAGAACTGAGTAGTAACTTTCACCTTACGCCCTCCGTTCTAAACGATAGTCTGGAATTCGCACTCGTTTAGTAAGATGTAAATGTGCTTCCGCATGATGTGTAGGGCAAAGAATACAGAGATTTTCAGGAGTATTGTGATCTCGAACCCTGTCACAATGATGTACGACAAGAATCTCCGGATACATATCATATCCGCAGACTTCACATTTATTCCCACGTTCTTTTCGAATCACCTTTCGTAGCGTACACCATTCACCTTCTCCACGAAGAGCCCGTTTAGTCTCAAATGCCCGGCGACAAAACATAGAGCAAAAACGTCCACGTTGACCCCCAACATGACGTGAGATAGCTAGTACAAACGAGCGCGCGCAATATTCACAGACAAGCGTAGCTGTTTTCTGCACAGTACAAAATTTGCCACGACAGCTTCGTGAGCAGAACATTTGAGTTTTACGGTGAGAAGACTTCGATACAAAGGGAATCTTACACCGCGCACAAATATTTACTATATCCGGCTTTTTTGAAGAAACACGAAAAGAGCTTCCTTTACGAAAATGATGCCCATGAACAAACTGCGAGCCTTTACCGCTTGGCATTTTTCCACAACCACAACGGCAAAGGCTACTCATGATTTTCACGACACCTACCTCTCAAAGAGATAGTCTCTCTGAGCTTTATGCATGAGCGCTCGCGTTTTTTCCTCAACTAATTCCATTTCGTAAATTGCCCGCCCGAATTCACCGAGCGGAGCTTTGAGAAGTGGTGATTTTATGGGCTGTGGTTGAGAAGGAAAAGTCACTTGTCCAGCGAGAAAATGCTCAACTATTTTCCGCACACGTCTCGTGTCGGTTCGCAAAACTCATCCTCCTGAAAGATAGTAGCTAAGAACGACAGGGGCAGAGTGAGCAGCCGCCTCCCAACAAATGATCTTCGAGAAGGTGCGGACAGCTTACACAGCGAAGCTCATCGTCAGGACTTACCAAAATAACAGCAGACTCCTTCGTTCGCGGTGGTTGTCGGTGTACCCTGCCGTGTTTTCTCGCGTGTTGTTCATCATAAGTAGCCGTAATTGGCGGGGCCTTGCCGAAAATTCTTTCCTGATATTCACTTCCGTTACGGGCAAAAGCATGGGCGATTTTATTCTCATGCAACAGCACGGTGCCTCTTTAATTCCGTCACATGGACGATTTCTTTAACACGCGCTTTCTGCTGATTTCGAAGAATACGCACACAGACGAGATTCTGGTCAATAGGAAAAGAAACCGCAGCAAAGAACTCAAAACATTCCGGAATGACCATAAACCGAGATTTCCAGTCAGCTCCATAGACTTCATCGAGAGAACCTTCTACAATTACTGTTGGCTCCGCGACACCATATTTCTTCAAGAAATAAGCCCGGCGTGTCTTCTCACCACGAAGAACACAAATCTGCCCCGGCTTAAATCGAATAGTCATCAACACTTTCCACTGGAAGCGCTACCTCAATCGCCTGAGCCATAGGACGTATTCCGATGTCGTGTAATCTCATCCACGAAATAGTTCCGCATGAAGGGCATGTCTTTCGTCCGGGCACCAAAGCAAAGACGTGATCTTCTGCGCACAAACCAGCTTCCTTCAAGTCGATAGTAATAGAAGCTGCAATGATTTCGTCTTTAGTTGGTGAACTCACGAGCTTCAATTTCGCGTGCATCAATCCGATTTCTTTTTCTCGAACCTTAAAATCATAAGCGGCTACAAAAGCAGGCCGAGTAACGCTACTCATTTTGCCACATACTCTTTATGTAATTCAAGCGTATCCAAATAGTCCAAATAGATATTATCCGGCCACGTTCGACGAAGCGTATCAATGACAGTGAGAAAAAGCAAATCCTTGAGCTTCTCCCGATCTGAAAGTTCCTCGTAAGGACACATATTTGGATGTGTTTTATTTGCTAGGTCTTTGATGAATCCGTAAGCCCACCCCTGTGCAGTCTTAAACTTCATCCACTCCTCGTGCATTTCTCTCGGAGAAGCATCAGGGTGCCTCAACGCATAGCGTATTCCAGAACGAACGCTGTCTCGCATTTTTTCTTCCGTCAAATCCCACACAGCAAGTGAATCGTCGCCATGTCCTTTATTGTATGTACGAATAACCTCGTGGCATAACCGTGCAGCAGCTTCAATAAATCGACTATTAGTAGCTTCATTATCAGGTGATTTGTCATAATCATCAGACACTCGCATCGGTGACATTGTCTACCTCCCGAAAGAAAAATTCAAAAAAGTTTTGTTTGGATCATCCACGATCCAGACTATAAGAATCCAAAATACGACAAGAGCAACCATGAAAATAAATGTATCCTTGAGACATTTCATACCATTGCCTTCATACTAATCAGCAGAAGCAGGGTTGTTTTCATTTTTTTGTGGCAGAAATAGAACTATAAGGTCCAATGCCAAGTGCCGCTTCTGCCCGGTCTTTTATAGCCATAACACTACCTGAACGCTCCTTTACAAGAACCGTTTCTGTATGAATATAACGAAGCGCCTCTTCCAGTTCTTCCACTTTATTGCAAGCTTTTTTATGAAGACGAAACATCTTCATTCCAGCGGAACGCCGTGCTTTGAGATCCGATGAACAAACAAGATGATCCAAAATCTGCCCCAGCTCACCACCCGTATTTACTGTTGGCGCGTCTTTCCTACTCATATTTTCCTTCCTAATTTGAACCTCTTAAACCGCAATCCACACTGCAACGCTCGTCCAGTACGCCAACCGTGATCGTAAAATTGGTGCGCAAAAAGTCACGCGCCCGTGCTCAACGACAAACCCCGCACAGAGATAACGTGTTGTGACACGGTAAAGACCGTCTTTTTTCATTACTCCGATCACTTGACGCTCCATTCCTCTCCAGCATTGATATAAGCGTTGTGAAATATAACAACCAACATAAGACTAACCCAAAACACAGCTCGACATCGTTCACGCCAAGTCAAATCGCTCCATTCTGTAAACGACGCGGATTTCTTAGCTTTCATCGGCCCTCTCCCGGTCCAAATTTCGGCCCATTATAGCTTTCCAAGACGAGGAACTCATGCCAGCCGCAACCACGCACCGGATCACATCCCTTATCGTAGAGGAACGATGCAGTCACGGTGCCATCAGTTGCGACGGAATGAGCGGAGATCCCGATGAGCGCCCCGCAGTTGCAACGTATCAGAGGCTTGAGAGGCCGTCCGTCTGTGCTGGAAATTGCAATCCACCCAGCACCGGGGCGAAGGTCACGAGGATCATCGAGTTTTGGAATATTCACCGCGCCAGCTCCTGCAAGGCCATAAGCGCCGCGCGACGAGCAACCAAGCCACTTCTCGCCGTAATCCAGATCCTGACGAAATCGTGCTCGTCAAGCACCTCAACGAGTCGGTAATAGCCGTTTGCTGGGCTCCATCGCTCGTAAACAGTCCAACCCTTCGGCGCTGTGGCACGGACCATCGAAAGGGTGATAGGAACAGATTTCTTATTTGTCACAACGTTTTTTCCACACGATACTTTTCCACCAGCATCGCAATTATGATTGCCTGTAACATTCCAGCACGTTCTGCGTTTTTCATCATCAATTTCTCAGCACTCTGTCGGTCACGCTTTTCCATGTTGAGGAACTCAAGTAATTCAGCGATATGCTGAGCCTGTTTTTCCAACTCTTTATGAACAGCCTGAGAATCTCTTTTCCAATCAGCTAGAGTGACAAGTTTATTCGGCTTTGACTTCATGCTTCTTTGTCCTTTTCATCAGGCAAATCCCCCGGAAATCCTTCCGTCCCACCAAGAGCGCTCTGCACACTTAAGCCGGATTCAGAATACGACTCCACCAACTCAGGGGGCTCTAGATGACGTAGTAGCCGATCAACGGCTAACGCGTCAAATGCCGAATAAACCGCCGTCGTGCTTTTCCCTTTTTCGAAGTAAAGATCCATGACGATTCCGTTTTCGACATTTTTGATTATCCCCCAATTTCTATTTTTCATTTCTTCTCCCTCACTTTCAACCAGCGTATACGAGCGCGCAAGAATTGACACACCGAACAACGTGGTGCTGTACATTTACCTAAAGCCGCTGTTGAATCCGCTGGCAACGCCACTATCGCCGCCACAAGCTCCCGCAATTCAGGAATGCAAATGCGGAGGTAACTTTTATTTTCACGCAATACTCGTCTTCTTCACGAAAGGTTGACCATCAACTACAGCACGGCAAGCGCTACAAAAATCATCACTTATCATAACAGCGCATTGCTCTACTTCCGGAATATTTACAAGCGCCCACGAACTTCTAGAACGTGAACCGCAAAGTCCACGCGAATATTCAAAGTCTTTCGCATCACGCACGATATGTATTTTCTGCTTGACATGCCCACTCGCTTTCACAGAAGCCTTGACAAATACCCGTTTCATTCAATTCTCCGTTCGAGATGAAGGCCACGGGTGCGTAGGCTTCTTGACAAACGAAGACAATGCTTCCTTTTCTTTAGCTTCAATTTCCCGCTTGGCCTCTTCGACTTTATGGAAAATAGCATCATTAAGTGCTGCCTGTGCATCAATAGAACGTTGATTCTCTCTATACACCCGCGCATTCGCCTTATAAATACCAAGCATGAACGAGAGCACCATGAGCAAAGGTAGCAGCGCAAAAGGCACCGCAATATACCGCCACGAAATATTCAGTGTACCCGTGGATTTGAACCCTGCAAAAAAGACAACATACCAAAATATACCCGGAAAAACCAAGTTTTCTATGAAATGAAAAATGCGGTCCATGCCATCATCTTTTTCCTTTGCCATGTCCTCTCTCCCCTCAAAATCAGTGGGTGCCCTTCGACTCTGTCTCGTTCTGTTCTCGTATTGCCCAAAACCGATTAGCACCCTCCATCGCGTTAATCATGATATTAGTACCTCCAACCAGATTCATCGAATGAATTTCCCACGTCAATCGAGGGAGCCGCCCGAAATACGCAGCAGTTTCGATCCACCGAGCAACAAGCGTGCTATCTTCCTCTGGAAGCCCCAAACCATAGGCTAGCGAAATATGCGTCGTAGAGCCATCCATCAAAATCGAAATTGCCTCAGCCGCCGACCGCGCGTGGTAGTCAAAACTCGAAGGCATGGGTCTCATACTATCAAGCCACAGTTTCAAGATAATTTCCCTCCATTTCGAATTAAAAAACACAAGAGGAGCCACAAGCTCCCCTCATTCAAGAATCGTCGTACCATTTACTATACATGATTTTCTCCTAAATTATTGTAAACTTTCAAATAAATACGTCTCTCCGCTGCCACGCCTCCGATTCATATTGACTAAATAATACAAATCGAGTGAAAGAGAATGATATCTTAACCCAATATAATAGGAAAACATCTTCTTCCACACTTCGAGGGCGTTCTCGACGACCTAGCTTCCACCGTCGCCGTGTCGAGGGGCTGGCTACCCTCCCTAATGAATTATCAAACAACAAAATTTATTTGACCTACCGGGTATACCTTCAACTAAACGGCGGATCTACATTTCTATAATTCATCGCCCATCACCTCCTTTCTCTTGAAGAGCAAGACGAATTATTTCCTTCATAGCCGTGATTGTTTCGGGGATGCTGTCTGTACGCACCCAGCAATCGGGAAAATCCTTGCAGGTAGCGACGACACCAAGCGTCTCGGTCACGTCAAGATCAAGGTAGAAGCGCTGCTCATCCACCTCAATTATCGCCATCGAAGACGTGCTTGGTATTGAACTCATTTCTGCTCAGTCACGATAACAGTAGGAGCTTCCGCCCCAGCTTTCAAATATTCAATCTTCTCGAAGAACTCATGAAGCATAAAAGCCACAGCCGCTTCTTTATGCTCGTGCTTCGGGTTAAACGAACCCATCATACAACGGATCATACGGAGCGCCTTGAGCGCATCAACGCCAGATCGAGGAACGACCTTGAGCCCGGAAATACCAGAAAAGAACCAGTCGTTGAAAAGTTTATTCTGAGAAGTATGCCCAGCGCCCCCTCTGATATGAAATTCCTCTGGAATTTTCGCCATCGGCGGCAAGAAATCTTCACAGTTCCCGAAAGCGATGTCAGCATCGGTGACTTCGTGAATCTTGAGTGTCATAGCTTTTTCTCTCTAGTAGAAAACTTACACTCGTAAAGTCAAAAAGTCAAGGGCTTTCTGCGAAACTCCCTAAAGTGAAGACCAGCATCAAGTTACGTCGATTATCTACGGACAGAGGTTCCAGAAAAATCCTTCGGCCTCGGTCCGCTATCCATGTGTGCCTGATCGTTTGCCGTAGACCAGATTGAGCCATCTCGACGAAAGCCAAGAAACCACCCCGCGTGCTCGTAGACTTCGACAAAGTTACAGGAAGAATGCGCTGCGAACCACTCTTCCGCCACCTTCCTCATTAGTTCGTTTCCGTACTCTTTATCTCCGAGATGAACGATATCGTAATCATCACCCTCATTTTTCTCAATGAGCTTCTCTACGAGCTGCGAAGTTGCTTTCATCTTCACTCCTTTTCTTGAAGTAACTGCTCGACAATGCGCTCTACAGCTTCGAAACTGAATTTCTTGCCATGACGAACCTTCGTATAATCAGTGCCTCGATTTACTGCATGAAAATCCCCAAGCACAGTAGGAGAGCCACCTTTCGGAAAAAGCAAAACAGCTTTTTCTTCGTATTCAGGACCAACATACAGAATTGAATCCTGCTTATATTTCTTCCCTAGCGCCAAAGCTTTTTCCTTCGATAACCCCGGCACAATATAGGAAGGCTCGTCACTGCCTGTGTAGTTTCCCTGAGCATGGGAAAAGCCATACCCAAGTGAAGAAATGTCGTGCCCGAGCGCCTCCATGTCCAGTTTGTTCATATACCGGCCTGCGTCATGCGCTGACCGCGTTGTATCCACTGGCTCACGCTGCTGCTCCCATGCAGTCAGGATGGCAAAAGGACGCTCCCCAGCCTGCTTCCAAAGAGCATAGACGCGCGAGAGAGGTTCAGACTCGAAAAGCAACCACTTCATGAAAAGATAGTTCTACTTGCCGCCATGATTCATGAAAGCTATAAATTCTTCCCCGTCCAAAGTGCAGCGCAACCTTTTTGATTTCGATAAATCAAGCACAAGTAAGGTTTTTTCGTAATAACGTCTTGAACGGTCCACCATTCTGCACCCTCAATTCCAACAGTCAACCACTCCATGCATTTAGGTACAGCAGTATAAAAACTAAGAAGAATATGCTCGCAAGGTTCGCCGTCGTCACAATTTTGAAAAGTGACTTTCTCCCCCGGTTTGAAAATAAACTCAGACATTTTTTTCATCCGGCGGAGTCAGTCGCGCGTAAAAAGTGATAATACCATTTTCCATAGTTGACCACTTAGTAATTGACCAACCCTCGGCCACCATCTGATGCACTCTTTCTTCTCCGAGTTCAAGAAGGTAATCTTCTATCTTTTGCCGAAGTGTCATGCAGATTTTTTCTACCAATTCCGCAGTAATATCAGCTACATCACGCACTTTTCTTCTCCGAGTGATGCCCACACTTGCATTTTTCAGTAAGCCACTCGAAACAGAAATCAAAATGCTTGCCACAAGAAGTACAGGCATACACGTACATATAGGGATTTTTCACCCATTCAGGTATATGTTCGACCCCAACTTTTCCCCGGCACCAACGCTTCGTGTCTTTTTTGTGACTAGGGTACGAACGAACTTCCTCTTGCAGCGTTTCTACTTTTTTGACATCTTCTGCGGAAATTATTCGGTTCCCATCCCGCTTAAATCCCTTCGTTCCACAGCCACAAGCATGCTTGGGGTGACGCTTACACCTTTTCTTTTTGTAATTCAAGGCTTCTCCTCAACAGCCACGAAACCATCCTGTTCTGTTACTATTTTCTGTTCTGTTACTATTTTCTGGAATGTCACATATTTCGGTTTAATGGTAAGTTTTGTGATCTTCCCCGTCGCAAGTTCAATAACAACTGCCGGACCATGTACCCAGCCTCCTGTCCCTGATAAACCTTCATAAGGAGGCGATGATGCCGCTGCAACTTTCTTTGCCTCTTCAAGTGATATAACGAAAAACGTCACGACACGAGCTTTATCCGTAGGCTGTGCTGGTAAATATGTCATCGAATGAGGAGGAATTGTTGCTATGGTTGTCCAAACAATAGGATTTGCAATGACAAAAGTAACAACGAGAATAAAGCCATTCATGTCTCCTCCTCAATGTGCCACCACGGCAGAAGCATCCGGTCTGCTGGATCATCAGTTCGACCTAACGCAGAAACGACAGGGACCCTCGGGATGACATCACCTTCAGGAGTTTTCTCTAGCGTGCCCTCGCAGGACAACACCAGATATCCGGGGCGTAAATCACTGAGTACTCCGGCGACAATTTCTACACCTGCGGGTGTTCTCCGCGCGCTAATCACCTGCCCACATGTAGCACTTAAAAGATGGGATTTCTGTGGGAGAGCACTAAACTCCCAAAAGATAAACTTGCCGGGAAGCTGCCCCACGATGTCATCGAGAGCTTCCGATGCAAAGCGCCGTTTATTTTGTGTGAAATTCTCCGTGGCAACCAAAGCTCCGATTTTCATGTTATTATTTCAGCTTGTCTAGTACGCGCTCGATAATCAAGCGTCAACAGTCGAGCCCCCTTCGGCAATTCGTGCTCGTCTTTCGCAGTTACCTCAATCTCGTCAAACTTAAAATACAGTTCATTTCTCACGTCTTCTATGATGTATGGAGCGGTCACATCATTCACATTAAATTGTGTGTTCCCCAATGAAAGATTAAAGCTAGATATTTTCACTCCCTTGAACCAATAGCACCTCACCGGATCTCCAGCTTCCGACAGTAGCTCAACTTTGAACTCCCTGATTACACCACTCAGATACATCCGGATCAACGCCAACCCATTTTCTTCCGTATGTATGAATTCTCGAAAAGAGATCCGACCATTCTTTTGCAGAAGGTCGATGTAGGCGCTCTCCACTGTCAAGCCAAAATATTCGCTGATGTATTTTGGCACATCCCACGGAATAGCGAATACGAAATTGAATGCTTTGATCGGCTCGAAATTCATAGGGCAAGCTCCTCCACGTTCTCCCGAGTAGGTCCGTAGCTCCTGTATTTGATAGGCAAGTGGATCTCCCTGAGTAAAGACTGCTGGATGAGACTGTCCGTTATAATTGGTGAGCGTAATTGATCCAGACAGGTCACAGCCAGCGTAGGTGGTGCCAGTATGCTCCTCGGAATTTCCGAAGAATCCTTGTCAATGGCTGCCTTGATGAGAGGCATGTCCAAATGCCCAAAGCGTAACGTACCCTGAAAATCATTCGGAGCATTCGTTTCATCCGGGTAAGAAATACTAAGGTCTTCCGTGGGAAACGGTCCTGCGCCATGCCGAGTCATGTAACCTCTGAGCACGTACACGACATCCAGTTCGTAAATCTTGTTCTGTCGCAAGTAGGGAATTACGTTGGTCAAGCCAGTGCGACTTCGTGTGACGTGAGGAAAAAACTTATGCTGCTCATCAAGAAGAAGTCCTTGAGCGCCCTCGAAGAGCAGATGACCAAAACCTTTCGGCGTCTCGTTAACAGTCGCCGCCTCGTCAAGAAATTGCTCCATTGCCCACATGAAATTCGTCAGCAGATGCTCCGACCAAAAACGTGACTCAAACATATCCTGTAAAGATGTCTCAAATTTCGCCGAAAGCCTCGGCATTAGCGCCGTTGCCCGACCTGCCGAATAGTCTCTGGAAACTACAAGAAAATCTCGCAACCACTCACGGGATGAAGCCTGATACACATATCCCGGAAGGGTTTCGCTACGTGTCACCGTCTCGTTAATCCCCACACCGCAGGAGCCATGCCGGGCACTGTGGCGCTGCTTCTCAAGCTCCTGATTCAACAGCATGTCCCACGGCGTAGTGAAAATAGCTTTACCATCTACGAACACAGGAGGGATCACAGCCATGACCTTACGTAGCTCTTCGCACTCCTTCTGCCACAACAACGGATTCACAATAAATTTGGAAGAAAGATAGGTAGCAGCACCCGCAAAAGTGCCACTACCAATGTGAGAAAAAGCATGGCGGTGTCTTTCCGGATCTGGTGTAACCGCTGTATGCCCAGCTTGTGCTCCGCCATTATACCGAATTACAAGCGTGTGCTCTGCGTCCTTGGCAGCGAAAAAATCAGTAATTAAGCCTTTTCCTTCATCACCCCAGCAAGCTCCTATAACCGCTGTTGCTCTCATCGTCAAAACTCCATATCTGGAAAGACTTTTATTTTGCGCCTGCACTCACAAGCTGAGCCGTCACCGTACGAACAGCCAGCGCAGAATCTCCCTTCCAGCCATTCATCACGACATGAGGATCTCCACCCTCCACGAGCTGAATGATGGCAACGATGCCTTCTGCCAGCCGCTCGATATCCGGCACAAGAATAGCCCTCTCTCGTAAAAGAGCCTTCCAGTTCTTCTCAACCTGCTGGTCTGTCACCGGACTTACGATGAGATGAAAAACATGCCAGTCCTTCTGCGTGTCAGCCAGAAGCACTTTGGAGTTCATGTCAGTTTCCGCTGAAACTCCAAGGAAATGCGTAAGCTGATCTTTCGTAAGCGTCGGGTGTGGGGACTCGTCACCAATAGTGAAAATGTAGCCCTTACGGTGGCGCTTCCGGATGGCGTCGCACTTCGTCTTGTAAGCAGCGAAAAACCACGCCAGCGAATAAGACTCTCCACCGTTGCCGCCGCCGTGCCCTTCAAGGTACATCTTGGCGATCTGGTCCACCATCGGCTCGACACTGGCTTCGAATTGCGTAACCTGTAGCGGAGCGCTATCGCAATTCGCATCCCCCAGCGCCATGCACATGATCTGAGGGTCAGTGACAGGCTTGCGCGCGTACAGTTCCTTCATGATGGTTCCGAGACTTCCCTTGATAATCGTCTCGGCGAGAATTCCCATCGACCCCGTCTCATCCGCGCCCAAGATGATCGGTGTCGCTTCAGGGTTAGCATCCGAATCCACAGCTTCCCGGAACTTGACCTTGGCCGGGTCCAGATCCGGATGAATATCTCTCTGTGTGAAAATCTGATCCCGGCTCTTGGCGCTGGTGGCATAAGCATGCCGGTTCCAATCAACATCTACGAATCGTGCGTTTCCCATGACTTCTCTCCCTTTGTGATTAAAGCATTAAACATTCATTATTTTGACGTTTATATTGGTACTTAAATCATCATACTTTTTCACTACCTCCACTTCATTCTTGACACAAAACATTTTTACTCATCAATTTATTTAGCGTTCATTCGACCTCTTTAGCTAAACCCCACAATTCATCATAAACCTTTTTCCAGTCTTCTCCAGCATTTACCCTGCGCTTAAGCTCATTATGTTTCTCTACATATTCATCGTAAACTTCTCCACCTTGTTCCCCATGAAGATCCACAAGAGCATCACGAATCAAGCGCCCTCTTTCTTCTTTATAAGATGTTGCCTTAAGCTGCTCTTCAAGTTCAGCAAAACGCTTTTCTAATTTCTTCAACCCTTCAGGTTTCTCAGGTGTAAATAGCATCAAATGTTTTTCCTTTTTACACAATCTCGATATTCGGAATCACTTTCACAATAGCTTTACGATAAGAACGTAATGCAAGCGAATCAAAATACCCCACCGGAACGTATACAAAACTAATTGGCTTGCCGTAAGACGAGCTGATGGCGTCATGGAAAACTTGCGGATCAAAAAGGTATGTGTCGTCCAACCCCTTTGGAAATGCATACGACGATAGCAGACCATTAGCATAAACCAAAAGGTTATGTGTGTCCGGCATTAAATTCGCCCACACTGAAACCTTGTGAAGCTCGCAGGCGCGTTGAAGCAAATGACGCTGAATTCCGTGAATGACAAAGCCCTTCACAACTGTAAACCAGCCATTAGATTCGTCGATGACTAGGCGCAACCCAACCATTGCACCTCCTCGGCTACTAATGGCCTTCTTGAACGCACGGGTGTTCGTGGCATAACCCAACACGAGCGAGAAGGAAGAATTCTCGCCGTTGATAGAAACACCTTTCTGGTAAAGTCGAATAAGTGTATAATGGCTCAATAGCACAGAATCATTCACCGCCTTGCAAATGTCATGTGCCGTTATTTCTTGAAAGTCGGTACTCAACATCATGACGACCTTTTTTTCATTTAGACCCCTTCGACTAAAAAACTGAAGGAGGAATAATACAGTAACGCAGATCAACCCACACGAGTTCTCCTGTTTTTGGTACTTTCACTAATGCCATCCCTTCCGGCATTGAATTCCGAAGCGCTTCAAGGCAGTCTTGCAGTGGCAGAGAACAGGGTGAAGACAGTACACTCCTTTTAACCAAGAAAAAGCCTCCAAAGAAAACCATTAGAATTACTAGACGGATTGTGATTTCACGAAAATTTGTGCTTAACACAACGATTCTTCCTTCAGAACCCCAACCTTTGCAGGTCTTCTTCCTCCTCTCCCGACAAGACAGAAATATCGGTAGCTCCTGATTTATAAGCTTTCACCAATCTGTCTTCCAACTCTTGAGACCAACGGCTTCTAGTTCGAAGATAAACGATATTTCCCACCTGTGCAACCGGAACCCCCAACTCTTCGGCTAGTTTACGCTCATAAATAACTGTTTCCTGTGTGAGTTGATCCATCATCTCCTGAAATTCCTGCATTTTCTTTTCATCCTCCAAAGGAATTTCACAAGAAAAAGAAGTCATATCTTTATGACTCATGGATTCCTCACTTGAAGTCACCATCAGGCAGTTTATGCCACGGACGAGCATTATGAATTTCCTGCATCGTAGGAAAATTCTTTCCTTCAAATCTCCACGCGCGATCATCGAGGTAAATAAGGGCGGCAGGTTTTCTGTCAGTTACCTTGACTTCTTCGAACCCATGAATATCACCGTAAGTATCCCACATGATGTTGCCATATTTCTTCAGCCAACGCCGCACCGCGCGCCGCCCCCTCCATGTTCGGCCTCGGGTCGTAAAGATCACTACAGCGAACTCCTGAAGAGTCTTATGAAGCCATTCGATAGCACCGGCTACCGGAGAGTCCGGAATGACATGCGGCGCGATCCACGGCGTGCTGTACTCATGAAGTACCCCATCCATGTCGCAGGCCACTGTATAGCGCCTTTTCACCGATTCCACCTCCAATCTATAACTTACATCCGTAAGAAGCTCCTGTCAAGAGGCAGCGCTCATTTCTTTCTCCCCTTCGTCTTTACCAGACTCATCAATTCACTCAAACGCTGTAGCTCAGAAAAAATATCCGTCATAATATCGTGTGCGATTTTTTTTGCTATCGGCCCTAATATCAACACTTTTCTATTCGGGTTGTACAGGCAGTATTTCCACCGGCAATGATTCGGGTTCACCGGACACCGCGCAGGTAGCTGCGCATGTTTTTGTTTTTTCAGCGCAGGCTTGGGACCGTCTAATCTGTGCGTAGATTTTCGCTTTGCGTTTTTCACGTTTCTCCAAAGCTTTTATAAGGCGCTTCTCGGTCAGTCTCCGTTCACATGGATTCTGCTCGATAATTCCCTCTGAAGGCTTCACATCATCTTTCACGAAATTCAAACGAAGATTCTTGAACGGATCTTTTACAACTTTAGGTGTTGATGGTGAAATGAAATTTACTTTCGTTCCCTCTGGAATCACAGCCGCCTGTTCCTCTGATAATTCAGCGATAGCACGAAGTTGTTCCATGATTTCAGGAGGTGGTGCTGGAACAGAAAATACTTCCTCTTGTCTCTTCTCTGCTAGAACACGAAGCTGCTCATTCACAGCTTCTACCCCTGAAGATGCTCCACCTTCATCAACAGATGCAACCGGCAATTCCTCGGATTTTTGCTCTTCCATACTTTCCCCCTTCACACCCCCTTTTTGACAAAGGTTCTTGTTATAACTATGTCCTTACACCCCAAAAGGGTGCCCCCCTACAAAATTCCCCGATTGTCATTAACATGCGTGCACCATATTTACGTACTTACGTTACCCCTGTAACCTTATCCACGTTAAGATTCCTTCTTTTTCTCCATAGATTTAACTTTCAACTGAACAAGCGCCTCATTCAAGTCAGCGATCAAAGCTCTGATCTCGTCTGGACCACCAATGAACCACTCCTGACAGGAATGAGGCAGGTAGGCCCCGTAGAAGCCCACACGTAAGGAATCCTTCAGATCATCCTTACGCCTAGCGTCCCCGACAAAATGCTCCCCATTCAAACGCGAACAAAAGCTCCCATCCGCAATACAGAGCATATCCCTACAATTTGTTGTGAGTTTAAGGTCGTCCTTGCAGTACGCCATGCTTTTTCTCTACTTTTTTCTTAGATTTGTTCTTGAAAATCTTCTTGATGGTCGGAACCGGAAAAGAGTCTATGAAAGTACCATAGGGGACAGGCTCAGCAGAAACCGGCTCATAAAGGCAGTTAAAAAATGCCTGCCGAATACGCGCAAGGCCGCTAGGCATGAGTGCGATTCCAACGAGACTCACGAGGAAAACAAGCAAAGGAAGAAAATGAAAATCTATCTTCGCTGCGTACAGAGGTAAGCTACGTTCCATAAAAATTCTCCTCTTAAAGTTTCAAATGAATTATTGGATTTGGGTCATCCGGTTCTTCATTTAGGCGAGACAAAATCTTGCCACGAAGAGCATCCAGAATCTCCTCTACGTTTTCCTCCTCCTTTTTCTTTTCTACTTGTATCTTTTTCTTGGCAGCTATTGATACTCCTGCCTTGGAATCAAAGCCAGCCATAAGATCGAGTTCCTTCTGCTCTTCCATCCACTCCATCACAAACTTGTCATCAAGATGCGCGGGGGGAAACGACCGTGTATTATCAATCTGCGTAGAAAGCTTACCATGAATATATGCCCGAATTCCCTCGGGAGAAGCTGACTCCACGAATTTATGAAACAAGCCTGTATAAACTTCTACACCCCTAGAAAACGCCTTTTCCACCATACTGCTTCTGGTCTTGATTCCACTTACATCCGTAAAACTGGAAGGCAGTGAAAATTTCGTAGATAAAATTGCAGTAGCACTTTTGGCTTCGCTGAGCGCGCTTTCCAGTCTTTCACGTTCACGATAAAGCCAGATAAGATCGAGCTTCAAACAAACGAGAAAAGAACGAAACTGCTCAGCATCCTTCAATTCACGAAACGTAATACGCTCCCCTTGCGGAGCCTTTAGACCATTGAGTAAATCCACAAAATTCTGATTCAGTTGAAGAACACGGCGCTCATCCACATGCAACTTTTTCTTACTCATAATTACATCCTGTCAGCGAGAATCTTCGCCCGAATGGCTGAGAAGTCTTTTTCGAAAGCTACAGCCTCCGTTTCCTGCTTGTTGAAAGGTGGTAATTCACCTACACATTCAAGGCGCAGATCCGCCAAAGTCGTATAATTGACCAATAAATGCGAGACGAAATCTGTCTGCACAGTCAATCCCTTAAGCGTAGGCAGAATTACAACATTTTCAGCGGCAAGCTTCAAGCCACCTTTTGCTCCAAATGTAAGCTTAGTGCCCATCCACCGAATTTCTACTGTGTTGATATTATGCATGGTATTCCGCAGATAAAGATGTACCTGACCATCACTTGCGACACTTGAAGCCGTAATGTGTGCCTCTATCGGATGCTCATTGGTAACTTGATAAATTGGACGTGAACCCTCCAGCGAGAAAATCCCTGTAAACACGACAACTCGTTTGGAAGGCAATGAAACCGTTCCACGAGACGCCCGTTTACTGGAATTCCTATGAATTCTTTTCACGCATTCCTCGCCAATAACTTTTCACGCGCCACCGCGAGTAAGTCTTCAACCTCACGTTCTTTGATTTCTGCAACATACCGGGCAATACTCGGAAATGTAGGGAGACGAAGGCTGGACGTGACCCATGAAGAAGAAATAGCTGGTTGTATGCTCCGCGCCATCTTGAGATTTTTCTCAAACTCTGCACCGCAAACCGGAAGATACATTGATGTACCGTTGATAAATTCCATTCGCTGCTTTAGGAGCTGTGCTACGGTTGAAAACCCAAGATCACTCGCAAAGAATTCAACTTCTGAAAGTGCGATGACACATTCCACCGCTATAACTTCCGTAGGTATCTTCTCTATTTCAGGATGTCTGGAATAAAAAAGCTTCGCAAGCCCATGAACATAGGCGAGACTGATCTCCTGAATTTTGCCTTCCGGGGGTTTCTCTCCCCGATGCATGTCGTACAGCCCCATCATTTTTTTACGAAGCTCGATGAGATTCTCTGTAGCAGAAACAGAAGGGGGGTTAAAGTCATTTGCAAAGTCACCCAGCTTTGGGTGCGATTTTTCAAGAGAAGAAGACTCCGTAGAAATCAAAGGAAGATACCCCCGGTCATCATCTTCTACGCCTCCATTGACCGCCGTAACTAGTTTCAATTCTTTAGTTACAGCTTCTATCTCCGTGTCTGATTTTTTTTGATGAACTCCCGCAGCTTTATCCTGCTCGTTCATGAATTTCACAAACTCAGGATGAAGCGGCCTGCTACTGTGAAATTTATCCATCGCCATGCCTCTTCACGGTATAGCGCTTGTCATGAAGCCACTTGTTCCACTTTCGAACCTGATGCCACTTCCACCATTTCAGCACCCAGCGCATTACGAAACACCCGATGGAAAAACCGAGTAGAGTCCAGAGCACCCGAAGACCCCATATCTTCGTCATGATTACTCCGCCTCCATCTCCATGAGCAGGCCACGCAGTAGCTTCAGCGCCGCTGTACGCTCGGAGGTTGCCGTGAGAGGGTAGGAAGGCAGGTACTTGCCGTTCGCGTCACGTAGCTCTCCGTGGACATGCAGAAGAGCCGAAGCTTCAGGGCTGACCTTCCAGATCAAACAGATAGGGGAAAAAAGCTTGGCGGAATCCGGCCAGACCGTATATCCGGCTTTTTGAAGCTCGCGGATAACCTCAACGCGATTCATCACCCTTATAACTTACACCTGTAAGAATAAAAAGTCAAGGGAAAAAGAAAAGGGTAATAACCCACGAAACTGCTTACTTTAGAAGGTTACTACCCCGTTTCCTTCTGCACGAACCGGGCCATATAGCCTGTGGGAAATTCTAGCGGGACGCTTCAAAGGGGGGACGAAGCGCTGCATTTGATGGTGAGGCGTTATGGCAGGACGAAGAACAGACGCTCGCAGGGCGAGCATGAGAAGTCCGCTCGCGCAGATCGAAGAAAACACGAAAATCGAAATACGCCGCATTCTATTTCCACCACCAGTTTTTTGTACCACTGAGAAGAATCGAGTTACCGTGATCAGAGATAGTGAAAACATTAGGCCAAAACTTGTCTTTATCCATTTTTACTTTCAGTCCAAGCCGATCTCCAGTAAAGTACAACTTCCCGTACTGATACCAATGCTCGTCATCTCTACTAGCAATATCTCCACCTTCCTGATAAAATTCGTCTTCCTCTTCCTCACGGATGGATTCCTTTTTCGGTCCACCTCCACGCGCATAATTTATAGGTTCCGCATGAAGTTTATACCCCGGTTCAAGCTGCCTCTTGTCATCCTCAATGCACTTGTCACAATAATCCGATCCTTGATTCCACGGAACTTTACAGCACTTGCAACCTATGCACTGACGACTATTATTATTTTTTTCCCTGATTTGCTTAAAGAGTTCGCTGAAAATTGTCATGACCATCTCCTGTCAAGATAGTCCATTTCAAAAGTCAATTCCAGTGATCATGAGCCCACTCGGTCCACAAAACATGAAGTACTTCTTTGATTTGTTCTCGGTTAGGCATATGCATCTCCACGTCATTACGAGACGCCAAAGGCGCGGCACATTGCCCACAAAAGATTTCGGCATTCTTCTCCGCAACGATACACCTTCCTGTCGGAGCTATGAGAACCGGCTCCTTGCACTGGCTGCATATATCCATTGAAGTACCAGAAACGGACCCGAGAGCGTTTGATTTCCGTACGCAGACAAGTATATTTTTGTCGTTCATACATCCTCTTTTAGATTTTCCGGTAGCGAAATTTGAAGTACAGCTTTCACAAACTCTTCCGGAGGAGCATACCCGTGAGCCTTGACATAATGGTAAATCATGTCCGGCGCCATGTAGACCACGCCCTCACCCACGACGTAAATTTCCGATGCGCCCCCTTCGTCCTCATACCCCCACTGAACCGGATTCCGTATGCACTGCTTCAGTGCGATGAACGGACAAGGATGCCAGCCCAACGTGTGATTGCAAGAAACGAGCCTCCAACCGTCACCCGTAGCACAAAGAAAATGGAGAGCGTTCAGAAATTCTTTGGACGGCGTAGCTGTAGGAATCGAGTGTTCTGCTGGATTCAGCCAGCCAATGTTCAGTGCCGGAAATTTCTTCAATTCCTCCCTGCGAAAACTCATAGGTGTCTTACCCTTGAGCCACTCCCACGACACGGCCTTCTGCCAGTAAATCTCGTAGGGAGGATAGGGTTTGTCAGTATAAGGGGTAAGATCCGCAAAATAAGCCATCAGGCTTTCTCCTTCGCCGCAAAAAAACGCCAAAGCTTCCACCATACCCGAATAAATATGTTCACTTTTCTTCTCCATACACAATGCCCGACGCACACATAAGGATTACGGTAAATAAGTAAACCTTCCTTGGTTGTGCCAATAAAAGTTGTGCTATTTTCAGAATCAGGTTCATTAGAAGGTTGAAAACCCTCCTGTGTTCGAAATGACATAGCTGCGTCAGGCCCAATCATGAAAAACCGTTTCATGGCACCCCACCTCTTTCTACTGAAATTTTTACCCGAAGCTTTTTGAGCGCCTCTTCATCTATTTCTATTTCAGGAAATGGTGTGGAATTTTTCGGAACAAATTTACCATTTACTATATCCGCTGGTGCAGCAATAGATTCGCGGAGCTTTTTCGTTTCCTCTGACACGACATACATTTCTTCTTCTTTAGATATGACTTCAAGAAGCGCTTTTATCGCTTCTTCGCTTTCTCTTATGCGCGCTTCTTCTTCAAGACTTCCTATCCTGCTCCCGGCACGCTCCTCCATAATAGGTGACGTATCTGCCATATTTTTGACTATGAGAACTTCTTTACGACGGTCCAGCACCCCATAATGCCGACGAGAGCCTGAGCTGTAGTCCCGCCGCCAAGGGCCACCCATACTCTTAACTTACACCTGTAAACTAAAAATGTCAAGCCCTTTTTTTCGTTCGATTCACTATGGCACACCCCGACATTAAACGTTCATGAACGTGCCGAACAAATTTCGTGCTGAACTTGTAATGCCCGGACACCTGCTTGTAAATTGTCTCTAAATCCGTGTCTGTCTTCTCTCGGGCTGCTTCGACAGCTAGATAAAGTTGAAGCTCAGTCCAGATTCGATTCCAGACCCGCATGCGGGGAATAACAAATGTCTTGCCACTATACAACGAAAGAAATTGTCGAAAAGTTTCAAGAGTAAACCCAAAACCAGCAAAATCCACAAGCTGTGGGCAAGCAGGAGACGCCAGCGCGATGAAAAGTCGAAGTGCATCCTTCTCACTAATCTTGCTTGTGAAATATCTTGCAGAAATTTTCGGAAGTGGAGCGAAATCTGTGGCAAGAATTTCAATAGATTCCCTGATCTCCCTCTTCAATGTCACGGCATTTCTCGATTTTTCAGAAGTTCAGGAACCTGAAGAATCGCATTACGAGCAAGATGCTCTCCGTATTGAATGATGAAAAATGGATCAGGAGGTTTCCATTGTGATCGAATAAGAGTAGGGGAAGGAAACCGACCTCGTAAACGTTGAAAAGCAGAAAAACGAACAGCCTCTCCCCACGGAGTCAACGCGTAAATATTCAAAGAATCCACCGCTTTTACGACCGCTGTCGGAAATGATTCCTCAAGAAACATCTCCTGCATCATCGGATCGGAGTTGTTAACTTCGTGAGGCTCTACCGCATCATCATCAGAGACATCTTCTTCACTAAGCGAAAGCGCCACACGCATCAAATGCTCTTCTTCCGGAAAGTCACCCTCATCATCTTCACTTTGTGCGGTCCCATAAGACAAAAGAGAACCTTTTTTCAACCGAGCAAGCTCGCGGAACATAGAATATTTTGCCACAGAGTAAAGCACACGAAAAAGTATATCAGGACTAAGCGTATCCGTGAGGATAGCCAATTTTTTTGCGCTTCGATGAAACTCAAGAAGTGCCGCTTGCTCCAAATCCTCACGATCAGGAGAATTCCGCATACTTGCAAACTGGACAACGAAGACAGCTTTCGTCAAGTCGATAGCCGCGTGTATCCATACCTCGCTACGTTTGACTGAACGTGGAGCTTTTCGTAAATCCTGAAGAGCGTAAAATAACGTCAAGTTCCGAGTGCTAGCTACTGAAACCGCTCTGGACCTATTCACGCTCACGGGCAACCTCCACTATGAAAAAAGAGGGGCGTGGAGCAATATACTCCTCACCCCCCCCTTCCCGCAAGGGAAAGCACCTTAGAGAATCGCAGCCGCGCCAAGCACCGGAGGAAGGCCCTCACCACCAAGCTTGAGGGACAGCACTTCGGCGTCAGTAACCGGAATGTCCCCCGGAATCTCCGGGACAACCGGAAGCCCCGTAGCCACCTTGATCGCACGAGCGGCTTCAGTTTCCGACGTGATCTTCCGAGGGCGCCCCCGACCGCGCTTGATCGGAATACCGTCCGACCCGAGTGTGACAGGCTTCGGGGGACGGCCACGACCGCGCTTGATCGGAATACCGTCCGGCCCGAGTGTGACAGGCTTCGGGGGACGGCCACGACCGCGCTTGACTGGGGCGCCAGCCACGACAGGCTTCGGGGGACGGCCACGACCGCGCTTGACGGGGGCGCCAGCCACGACAGGCTTCGGGGGACGGCCACGACCGCGCTTGACGGGGGCGCCAGCCACGACCGGTAATGCAGACACAGCCGCCGCAGGAGAAGAACCTGCAACAGCGGGAGTCTGCTGCCCCTGAGCGTACTTGTGGAGCGAAATGAACTCAGTTTGCGCCGCCGTCAGTGGATGAACTCCACCAGAGATCCGACGCGCGATGTTCGAAAACATGAGGTAGGCGTAAGGGTTTGCCTCCATCGCCTGCGCGATGACATTAGAGGCGGCTTCGATAGGGGTCAGGATCTTTTTCATGATTACTTCTCTCCTTTTCTTTCCAGATTCATGATGTTCGTTACGGTTCCAAATTGAATCCACTTCGGGGCGTTTTCTCCTTCGGACCAAGAGACTACCATATATTTTCCGGGTTTCAAAATTCCAAGGTAAGATTTCGGGACAGACGCTACCGCTGAAGGCCGAGACTTGCTGTAGGAAATCCTGTATGAGGTATCGGCAGTGCCGTCCGAGGAAACCAGACGGATGAAGCCGGTATTCTTGTCGTAGAGCCAGATGATGTGACTCGGACGGCCCAACGCGGCCAGTGCGTCACGAGTCAAGGTAATCTGCACTCCGTTTCTCGTTATCCTCACGTAAGGCTGCTCAAGCACGGCGTTGAGCGGAACCGGCAACTTCACAGGACGCCGCCTGCGCGCCCCACGTTTCGGCCCTATCATCACGTTAGAGACTTCCATTTCATTCATCTAAAAGCACTTCCTTTAGTCTTTGACCCTGCTCTGCCATTCTTCCTTTACCGCAGGCAGTAACCGCAGGATGTTCTCACCTTCACTGAGAATGATCTCTTCAAGTCGGGTTCTGGCTTCAACCCGAAGACGCTCGAAACAAGCATCCTTTTCCTCCTGCGAGTTATCCGGGGCATCCTCCTCGAACCCCACGTCTGCACGAAAAAATTCGTAGTTACCGAGATTCACCGTTACCCCTAAACCGACCTTACATCGGGCCATGCGCCCCTCCACGCTTACGAATGTAAGACTTCAAAAAGGAAAAGTCAAGTTAATCTTGCAGCAGTGTTTTCTTTGAATCGGCGCGCTCTGACGGAGACACCAAAACGGGAGGTTCAACGACAAGATGTGTAGCTGTCAGAGAAATAACCCTATAACCCTTTTTCGTATAGCTACTTACGAACAGCGTAGCTTCACGAGGATCATCCGGAAGGGTATACACTTCCTGTATCGGTTTCTCAGGCATTTTCTTTCTCCTCGCTGGTAATGACCGGCAGCAAACCGGCATCGGTTGAAGGTGTGTCTACGGGTTCAAGAGCAGGAATCACTTCGGCCTTCCCCAACTCCACGCTATAAGCGATGAGTTCTTCAGGAGTGAAAAGCTGCTCCACGTCAAGATGAGTACCTGTTGCAATCGTATATCGAGTCACGATATCCACGTTGTCAGGATTCTTCTTCAACCAGTAGACGAGACCAGTGACATAACCCCCATAGATATAATGATCCGAATGCTCTTCGTTCCATTGGAGAACGAGCGTCACCCGGTCCCGCAGCGGAACCTCCTTCATCATGAAGTTCACGGTGTCAAGCACCTGCTTAAACTGAAGCTGCGTATTCGCCGTTTTCTTGTACTTTTCCATATCGAGAAAACCACCAGTAACAAGCTCACGAACCAAAGCCTCAAACTTACTATCAAGCTCCCCATTGAAATGCGAAAGAAGCCCAATCCCATTTCCAAGACGTTTGAAATCAGCTACGACATCTCTGCGTTTTACGTCACCCGCTAACCATTTCTGATATTCCTCCGGTGTACGAAATACCGGAGCACCCTGTTCCAATAACGAAGGCTCATCATATTCCGGAATGGAAGAAGCCCGTTTCTGACTCCCACTACGATTCTTCGGCATAGTCGTCTTGTTACTCATTCAGTTTCTCCCCTTTCTTCCTCTGGAATCTCTTCCGTTTTTTCAGCTTCAACTTCAGCAATCGCTTCCTCAGCACGGCCAGCAACAGGTAACTTTAATTTTTCCGGAGCAACCTTCGGGAAATAATCACCAAGAAAATCGAGTGTCGTTTTCAAATGGCTCTCTCGACGTTGTGTAAGCATTAAAAGAAACTGCATCACTGCTTCGTCACGCAACTTCCAATCGCCACGCCCCTTGAGAATGAACGAATCCTGAATTGGAGCACCTGTTTCATCAAGAGCTTGTTTATAAAACTGAGTCTCAAGAATATCCTGTGCATTGTTCAGCAACCGTCCTGTATTTCGAAGCTCTAATGCAGCTTCTGTGGCAATCCTCTTCAATTCCTTTCGCGCCAGATGCCTTTCCAATCGTTGTCGCTCAGTCCGCCAGTGTCCAGTCTTCGCCCATACGACAATAGTATTCAAAGGAATTTTAGTTTCCAGTGCAACTTTCCGAAGCGAAAACCCGTTTCTCAAATACAAATTCCTCGCTTTGAGACGAGTCTCGAACGGATGAACTTTACGTATCTCCCCCGGCTTCAACTTCGATTCTTCTTCAGACACGGTCAACATTACCCACTTTTCGTCTTTCCACCGCTCCAACGAAGAGTATCATTGAGAGGCAGAATCTTGTCGGCAATACGCCGATACTCGGAATTGAGATCCCCTGCTCGAATGAACGCCACAACCCATAATACCTTCCCGGCTTCCTTGACCATATTCGCGGTCGGAAGAAGCGCCCCAGCTCCTGAGACAAGAACTACCTTATCATAATAGGCGAGCACTTCCCTCACATCCTGATAAACCGCATGAGCCATCGAGGTACGAACGTAGTTGACATGACGAACTTCAGCAGTTTCATTTACCTTCATGGAACAAAAGCTTCGACGAACTTTATATCCGAGTCTCTTTAGCAGCTCTACGAAGGAATCATCTATGAAACCTGTCTGTTGTTCTGGCGGTATCAAAGATTTTTCCTGTATTTCCGTGGAAGCCACAGGCGTCACGATGTAGGCTGTCAATAACGTTTCCTCTCCGGGGTGTGTAACGATCCGTTTTAGCTTAACATAATCCACACGAGCACGCGGATCTCCCGTGGTTCGTATCAACCCGTGAAAAATATTTTGAATATCACATACAACGAAGGTTTTCAAGGAGTCTCCTCCGCATTTTCATGAGCAAAAGTAAGTGCTACCCGATTAAGAAAAGCTACTGCGAATACTTCAAGTTTCGCAATTCGATACATTCCTACGCGAAGACATAAACATTTTACGTCCCCAAAAGCATCAGTGCTGTTCCAAAGTATAAGCGGCTCTCGATAATTTTTCATAAGCACCACAACCGGGAGAAGAAGCTTTGGCGCAGTCTTTCTGTCTTGCTCCCCACGCAATTTTTCAGTAGCTTCCTTAAGCCATTCAAACCCGACCCACTTCATTTCGAGTTCAAGCAGATTATCAAATGTCCATATTTCCCGGTTTTTGACTTCTATGTAAACCGGAAAACGGGCGCGTACTTCATCAGACATGCGCAAATCAGACCGTTCAATAAAAGCACCAGAATTCGGAGTTCGACACAAAGCCTTGTATTCAACTCCGAGAATTTTCCCAAGTATCTTGGCAATTTTCAGTTCACCTGATTTCCCCTTCGTCCGAGCCCTACGGCCATGTCCTGCCTTCGTCCGAACCATGACTTTCCCGAAACCTTCACATTTAGGACAGGTCTTTTCGGTAAAACTTTCAGCTTCGCTCATTCAGCTACCTTAATCCACTCTGCCCCATCCCATTTTACAGTCACCGAAGTCAAAAAAAGATCAACCTGAAACTCCGGATCTTTGGAGGGGTTAACCTCCGAGTAAAAAAACATGCACAACTTGCTCTTATCTGCGCGTTCAGCCTGCTTTTCAAAAGACAAAGGCACCCATCTACCCTTACACTCGGCAACGAATTCTAGAATAGTCATGCTGCAATCTCAAGGGCCTTCAAAAATGCTTTCCGAATTGCCCACGCATAACTACTAAGCGTAACATGCACGCCACCACAGCACTGTCCACAATGAAGACCAACCTCGTTCATTGATATTTCTTTCACAAGAAGTCTAAACTTTTTCACGTCAATACGCGCTAATTCTTCATCAGAAAGATTCAACTCTTTCAAAACTTCATTAAGTGCGCGTCTAGGCCAATATGTATCGTAAATCGGAACTGCGGTTTTACGAAGCCAACACCACATTTCAGTAGCGTCATTAACATTCGGAGCTTCATCGTGACAGCGCGTGCATAACGCAACAATATTATTCACATCATCTGTTCCACCAAGTGAAACCGGAACGATATGACACCTCTGAAGTTGAGCTTCATAGCCGCATCTCCAGCAGCGTTCATGTGCCTCAGCCCAATCAACACCAAGCCCTACTTCTGTTTGACGGATCTCCCAATAGCGTACGGTTTCCGCCAACCAATCTTTTTTCTTATTCCGTCTTCGAGATAATACTCCCATATTAAACTCTAGCTACTTCGATGACTTGATCTACAAGAGCACGCGCAGTATTCATGTGAGAAATCAAATACGTCGGTCTGTTCTGTTCCCGCGCTCGTGTCTGAAGATATGTCACAGCCCTCATTGTACCCTCTTCATCAAGGGCATCCAGAATTTCATCATAAACACACAAAGAAATTCCACGCTGAGCGCGCATTCCAATAAGATCCTGAAGAGCAAGAAGAATTGCAAGATCAATTCGTCGCTTCTCCCCACCGGAATTTCCTTCGTAAATTTCCGCCCCACGAGTGTTAATAATATTCACACTCATGCGCTCCGCTGCCGTCCCTTTTTTCAACATCGTCGTCGCCTGAATTTCAGCACTAAACCCGCCACCTGTCAAGGCATATAAATGATCGTTCACCCGCCGGTTTAACTCAGGGAGCAACCCTTCGATGATAAAAGCCTTGATCCCCTTTGATCCAAAAGCGTCACGCCAAAAATCATATATCCCCAATTTTCCTGAAACCTCATCTAGAGCTTTCTGGACCTCTGCCGTTTTAACTTTCGCCTCCATGAGCTTCTGTTCAACGCTCGCAAGGCTCACCGTATAAGGGTCCACCTCCCTATCAAATTTTTCCACCGCACCAAGAGCATTGCTAAAAGCGGTCTCTGCCGTAGCCTTCCACTGCTGCGTCGTCTGATATCGTAGCAAAACCTCCGCAAGTTTTGCTGAAACATCCGTAAGAGATTTCTGCCGTACGGTCATATCACTTCGCAATTTTTCCAGTTCCGTACTTAATAAACCGTGATCTTCTTTAACCTGCATGATGAGCCCGTCAAGGTTCTTCTTCTCGTTTCCTTTCGCTATCACTTCAGCAGCAGCTTCGGCGCGCTGCACAGCAATGTGCATCTCCGCTGAACCGTCATGTTTTATTTCCTGCCCACAGGTCGGACAAACCTTCATGACCACGGACAGCTCCTCAATTTTCCGCTCCAACGCCCGAATATCGCCGTCAATAACTGCACGATTTGCAAGAAGCTCCGTAAAATAATCCTTCAATTCCGCCACGGATTGTTCTGTCAAAACAATTTCAGACAATATGTTCTGTGTCTCTGTCGTATCCAATATTTTCTTGTGTGTGGTCTCCTGAGTCATCAAATCTTTTACAAGAACATTCTGCTCCGTGAGCGTCTTTTTGCACTCCTCCAACGAAACCATTGCCCCGTCAGCCTGCTCAATAAGAGTTTTTCGAGTCTCCACACGCCCTTGCCGCCATGCTTCCCTAGCCACCTTACCCCCAGCAAGCGTCTGTTGGTGGATTTCCTCCGTTGTAATAGACAGATTTAAGGTATTCTGATATTCAGACAAAACTCCAGTCAATTCACCATACTTGTTTTCAGCGAGTTTCAATGCGGTGTCATACTCATCCAATCCATAAATCCTATCAAAAATGGATTTACGTTCAGCGTCACTCATGTTTCCAGATGCGAAAAAAGCCCCAAGCCCCTGCCCGAAAATAATGGAATTCGTGAAGGTCCTATAATCCAGTCCAAGCCACTCTTCAACCTTTTTCTGTTGCTCCGCAAGATTCGCGGCTGCGAAAATAGGAAGGCCATCACGCAAAGTATAGAGTACCTGAGCCGCCACACGAGGCTTCACCCGACGTATCTGATAAGTGCTTCCGTCATCACTATCTTGAACGGTAACGGTTACGTCAGTTGATGCACATTCTTTATTGATCACATCATTGACGGTCTTTTTTGGGCGGACAGTATCTCCGAATAGACACCACGTAACAGCTTCGCTATACCGACTTGATTTCCCTGCACCGTTCTTTCCAATGACAAGAGTCAACCCCGGAGCAGTCAAATCCACCGTCTCCGTCCCAATGACGTTCATGAAATCCGCAAGAGTAACCCTTACGAAATGCAGCATTTCATACCGCCTGAAGTCCATGCCTAGAAAACTTGGTAGTAGGCTCGACAGCCTTAACCTTATCCTCAAAGATCACACGGGGAGCCGGGCATCCGGGACCAACAGAATCATCCGTTGTTGAATACATAAGCTGATTTTTCATTGGAGACCAAAAAAGCTCTCCAACTCGCGGAGGTCGAACTTCTCCCGTCGGAACATACCCATCATCTAAAACCCACTTCGGTACAATTTCACCAACAATAACCCACTCAACAGGTTTCTCTTCACCTTCCGCTGTAGTACTTCCTATTTTGAATAAGCTCATTCAAACTCTCCCGTTACGCATAACCGTTTCCAGAAATTCCCGCCCCACTTCAAGGAGATTTTCTTCTGTAACTCCACTCGGTAATCCCTTACTGTCTTTCATGTATCCAATGTATTTCCGCAAAACCTCATTCACACCTTCAACACCAGTAAAAGAAATTCGAGTAAGTTGGGCTCCAGAAGAAGCCGCAAGCCGAAGAGAAATCGTATCAGGAACCTGCCGCGCAAGTATATCAAACATTGTAGGTTCACCTTTCCATTCAACACGATAATATGTCCCGAGAATCGCCGTGTCTTCCTCCAACATAGTTAATTGCACGACATTATCCACCTGTTGAACAACAAAACGCGGAGAATATTTATCTTCAATATGTTCGAAAGTTTCCGTATCTTCGTGATAAACAAGCCAACCGGGCGTGTAAGTTCGCTCACCAAAATTATGCTGAACCAGCCCTCCAACATAAATTACAGGAGCAGGAGCAACAAGAGCTTGGTGCTCGTGGTAATGCCCGGTAACAACTGCTATCGCCTCTTTTGGCACGTCCGTCTCCGGGTTCAATCCCTCACGCATGATGAATTCGTGTGGTCCCGTCTTAGCTCCAGAAAAAGACTGATGCGCAATGATGATCGGGGGGCGCTCAAATGACTGCGTAGCCACGGCCTGCATGAGGCGCTGAGCTTCCTTCATCCATTGCTCTCGTGAAGCCGTGTAAGGAATGACACAGTAAGGCGTCTGAATACCCCCCAACCGGGTCACAGCAGGCTCGTTGAAGACGACAGCGCTCCCCATCGCATAGAGTGCGTGCAGCCCGTCATAAGACTGCCTTCCCTGTCGGTCTACGACATCATGATTCCCGGCCATGACATATATCTTCACCCCGGCTTCCTGTGCCATTCTGAATGCTTTCGAAACAGCATTGAAGACCGCTACGTTGATTATTCCACGTCGATGAAATACATCTCCGGGAATGAAAATAACCGGAATACCATGAGCTTGTGCATAAGCCACTGCCCGCAAAAACGCTTCTAAAATTCGCACCATACGGGAATTACATCCCGGATAATTAGGGGAAGCATCCGGAGTAGAAAATTCCGAGTGATTATCGAAATGTGTGTCCGACAGAAAGAGCACGTCCATTATTTTTATGCCTCACCCATTCACTTATAGAACATCACCGGATCATTGTCCGCCAGAAACGCCGAATAATCGAAAGGTATTTGCAAAACCTCTTTCACCGATATATCTGGACCTTCAAATTGCATCAGTGTATCCCGGAACAACCAAACATACTTCGGAAGCAAAATAGCTCCTGATGCAAATTCAATTCCTTTTTGAAGTGGTCTCCATAACCCAAGATCACGACGGGTCGGATCAACGTCATTCGGCTTAGCTTCACTAAGCCCCCAATGTTTTGTAACGGGGATCGCTGATGTCCCATAAATATGACGTGGGGCAGCATCCGGGACATCTACCCAACCATAGGTGCGCTTCTATTTCCAAATTAACCACAAAAGTCCCCTCGCCATAGAGGCATTCAACGACCTTCGATAAACCTTATCAATTCTTTCACACAGGGGGCACTTAACCCAATCTCCTTTAATTATTTCATTGATGAAATGCTCCCTAGCGGCGTCAAGGCTTAATGGCATTCGCGTTAAACCCTCTTCAGTTCACGAAAGACAGAAATCACGCTTGAAGTCTTCGTTTGAAACAACCACGTAATTCAAAGGACGAACTTCTACAATCCAATCTCCGGGAAATGCGAGTGCCCCATATATGCAACCGATATGTGATACCAGCAGCCCTTTATTACGCCCCCAGCCAAAAAATTGAGTACCATTAAATCCAGAGTGACTCGCCCAATCCTGCACCTTAGAAACATTTTCTCTCGTTAGTTGAATAGCCCTTACATATTGTATGTAGGAGGTGTCCACGTTAATTTCCCCCTAATACTTGTTGCTGCTTTTCTTTCTCTCCGGGTTCCACCAGCCAGATCCGCAACCCCTCGCGCCCTGAATTCCAGAACCCGCCCGGTTTTTTACAGCAAGGGCACATAGAAGAACCGGTGCCATTCTGTGTTACGTTATTTTGATAGGTGCAATGATAACAGTAGAAAATCTGATCTCCCACATTCGCCTGCGATAGATCAGGCCAGTGAAAAAGTGGAACTTTCAGCTTTTCCCACATGCTCCAGCTTCCTACCTCTTATATGCATTCCAAGAAATCATGACAGAAATCGTCATTACTAATGACCACATAATCTAAAGGCCGAATTTCAACAATCCAGTTCGACGGAAGCGCCCAAGAATACTTCACACACCGAACACTGTTTACTTCCATGCCTATGAACCTAACACCGTTTATTTCCATACCCTTTGTGCTCCACCCGTAAAAGACAACACCATTAAACCCCGAGTGAGAAGCCCAATCCACCACTTCCTGTGCGTTATCCCATAGCACTTTAATAGCGCGCACTTTATAAAGATATAACATCAGGCACTTTCCACAGGAAGAACTTTTTTCGCAAAATGAGTCATGATTCGTCCGCATTGATCTACGCTGTAAATCGGAATCCACATAGCAAATAAATAGCAAGAAGGGGCAACTAGCGCAAGATCCTTTTCAATCTCTCGAACCAAACATTTCGTATATCGTTTTGAAAAATCCTCTCCGCCAAATCGCTCACGTATTTTTTTAGGGCGAGACATGATAACGATGCCTTCAAGCTCTGGCATCGGACCCCCCGCAGCGTACAACTTCAACCTGTCAGAATCTCTCAACGGAAAATTCGAGAATACCTCACGCACGAAATCGTCTAGAGTATTCGGAGTAATGACCCCTACAAATGGCAACTTGTAGTTACCTCTATTTATTCCCTCGCGGGAGTCAGAGCTACCACTTGACTCTAGACAAGTCTTAATTTGCTTCCGTTGATTTTCTACAAGAAGATCCACGTCAAACATGATAAGCCTTCCCCAAAGTAAAAGTCACAAATTCAGGGGTAGAAACAAAGGAAGAAAAAAAAGCAACAGGCTCAGGTTCACGTCTTGTTCCACAATATTCACATGGCTTACTGATCAGCCAGCAATACAACGAAACGTTATAAGGAGAAGCCCCCTTCGGCATTCTGAAAGGGGCTCCGCAGTTCTTGCAGTTCTTAAACAAGATACGATCCTGTATGTACAACCCCGTTTTTTTCCTGCCCCCACTCAAGCTCCTCATCCACTTCGGCGCCACAATCCTTCCTAAATTTCCAACCAACATTCGAAGGGCCACAATAAATGAATTTCTCGTCAACTTCGGTGACACGAAGCTTCATTGGTTTCATTGCCGCCCGCCCCAATTTAGCAGAAGCAAACATGCGGTGAATGATATCACCAACTTTAACGTATTCGAACTTCAATTCCATGAATTACTTCCCGGTCGTTGCTCCACTATCATCAGATTCCGGAACTTCACCCCCCTCTTCCGGCTCACCTGTCATTTCATCAAACGCATCCATGAAAGTCACGCTCGGGTCCGGATATTGTGCCGGGTCTGGACGTGCTCCCATTGCCGTGATGAGGGCGCAAAATCCAGCTTGCAGAGTTTTTGAAATGGAAACGGCTTGCGCATGATGCATCGCTAACAGCACAATCAAATCGTCCGGCGTCAAGCTATTGATCTGTGCTTCTGGCTCTTTCTTCCTACGCCCCATCGACTTCCTCCTCTTCTATCGCTGCGACGAAAGCAGGGGGTTCCATAGCCAACTTCCGAAGCTCTGTGTGAATTTTTTGAATATCAGGTGTAACAAATCCTGCTACAAAATCTGCCCTACGAAACTTTCCACCGTAAACTTTATGTGAAAAGAATCCCGGTGATTCCTTGATGAAAACCCCACGGGATACACCAAAATCAAAAACACTAGCTGGATAATTGATGCCCTTGTTGAAGTAAAACTCAAACATAGCCTTCCCGAACGGAGCAGCAACTTTATTTTTCTTGATTGTAGCTTCAATTTCGATGCCAATGATCGGCGCCGTCTTATCATCATCCGTCCCGCTAACCTTAATTGCCTTGGCCTTCCGCAGAATAATCCGCTGCGAAGCATAAAATTTCATCGCTCGCCCGCCGGGAGTATCATCCGGATCACCAAACATCACTCCAATTTTAGTCCGAGATTGATTCAGCAAAAGCAGCGTCGTTTGTGTCTTCGTGATGGTGGGATTCAATTTTCTGAGTCCCGATGAAACCGCCCGTGCCTGTTCCGCCATTTGTTTATCTTCATATTCAGCGTCAAGCTGAGACTTCGTCTGCGAAGCCGCAACAGAATCTACGACAAACAAAAACGGACATGTTTCGTTCTGCTCACGCACGCCTTCGGCAAATGCTTCGATGATTCCGAAAAGATGCTCCAAAGTATCAGGCCGAGACAAGTAGAAATTATTTTCCACATCCACGCCTAACGTTTTGAAATAACTCTCGTGCGCTGTCTGCTCCATGTCACCATAAACCACGCACCCACCCATTTTCTGACATTCACGAGCTATGTGCGCAGCAATCGACGTTTTTCCTTCAGATTCATTTCGACTGAAAAGTTCGATGATACGCCCACCAGCTATTCCACCACCAAGCACCGCATCAAAATTTAAGGCTCCTGTAGAAATCCAATAAGGTATATTCGTCACTCCACCGACTGCCCCTGAAAGACGAATCGCCGCCTCCGGCCCGTATCTTTTCTGAATGCCTTTCACTACCCCCTTGAAAAGATCAAGAGGCGCTTTTACGCCCCCCTCATCTCTTTCTGCCATTTTAACTAACCGCCTTCCCCATCCGCGCAGTAACCCGAGCCCTAAGCGCCTTCAGATCCATGCCTGTGAGAACAGAAGGAGCGGTAGGAGCGGTAGGAGCGGTAGGAGCGGTAGGAGCGGTAGGAGCGGTAGGAGCGGTAGGAGCGGTAGGAACGACGGGGGACACTGGAATGACCGGCACCGGGGCACCAAAGGCCGCAGAACCCCCTGAAACCACCGGAGGAACAACAAGAACAGGCGAGATAACCGGAATTGTAGAAGCCTCCACAGGAACAGCCGCAGAAAACATTCCAAAAGCACCGGGAACAGTTTCAGGAATACCCACCTCAACAGGTATATCTACTCCACCAGTGACAGGCAGAACGCCAGCCGAAGTCATAGGCAAAACTTTCTGACTTCCAAAGTAAGCCTCATCAACTCCAAGAAAACGCGCGATGACTTTTTGAAGCTTCTCCTTTGATTCAACCTTGATCTCTTCCGTAAGATCCTTGGCGGTACTGAAAAGCGCAAGAGTCTCAGCATCCGTCCGAAAAACCGGGCAGCGATTTTGAAGTAGCTGCACCGTGTATGTGACAAGTTTTCCAACACCCTGCCTTTTCAAGAGCATGTCGATTCCAGTCTTCAAATTGAGTACGTCTGGAAAATGCTCCATGTCCATGATGTAGGCAAGAAATTGCTCTTGCACTTTCCTCCCGCATTTGTAAACCTTGACTCCTTCTTTCTCTTTATTCCGCACGATGAGATTCCAGAGAAAGACTTTCTTTGGTTGAATAGAAGCGCCGACTTCCTGCTCGACCGGATCAGGGCTTTTCTTCAACCTGCGCGACTCGTGACAAATCGGACATGCTTCTTCGAGACCGGGCATGCCGAGACAATAAAAGCTTTGATTCACATCGCCCCCGACAAAATGATCCACAGCCTCTACCCAAGGAACCTGTGCGTCCGGCCAACCGGGAAGCAGCCGAATATGATTTTGTCCGGACTCGGGACGGAAAAAGCCACCAGCAGATTTTGTGAAATGTTCGTACAACGCGCGCATTTTAGCAATGTCGAGTGTCATGAAAATTTATCCTTTCAGATTGTGGTTAGTTTTCTTTTTTAATTCGCGCGTAATACAAATCCATATTTCAGACACCTCCTCTGTGCCTGATGTACTCTCTACCCATTTGTTCGATCTCAGAACGGATATGCGCACCAAGAGAAATTAAAACGGAGCCTTTTTCACGAATCGCCTCAAAAGCACGGCGGGTCAATTCAGCCTGTGCTTTAAGTGCGTCTACTCGTTGCCGCCGAGAAATGTATTCCTCATCAGCCATTACGAGTTGCTTGATGAAAGTTTCAGTCACTTTAACTTTTTCTTCCACACATTGTCGAGCTTCGTTACAAGCTTTTGCTTCAAAAATTTCGAGTTCTGTTTTCGCGGTCTCGTAACTATTATTTGCTTGCTGGTATATTACACCAAACCACGCGAGAAGTGCAGGTTGCTTTGAAAATTCAGCAGTGATATTTTCTGAGTCAATATAGCTGTCAGCAACTAAGTCGATGTGATAAGTTTTTCCTTGAACGATGACAGGAAAACGAAGAATTGATTGATCGTGTGAAAAAGGATGAGATGCCGGAAGCGACATATATTACTCCCACTCGAATTCCCTTACCGCACCCCAATCAGGACCTTCCGAACCAGAGACTCTAAGAGGCACTCCGGGAGATTCAGGGCCGTCGATAAACGGGAGTCCGAGGTGTTCAAAAATTTCCTTGATCTTGTAGGCAACCTCAAGAAGCTCATCGTTAGGGACCGAAAGAACCACGGAGTCATGGACCGTGGCTAGAATATGCGCCCGACTCTTACCGTTGTCAAGCCATTCCATCAGCCGAATGAGGCTCCATAGGCAGATATCTGAGGCATCTGCTTGGATTGGCGAGTTCACTCCTCTACGAAGAGCCGCATTGATCCGACCTACATTGGCAGGCACATTCGGCAAAAGGGCATCAGAGAGTATCCGGCGCCTACCGAAACGGGATTCGGAGTAACCCATCTTCTTGACTTGACGCTGAACTTTCTCGATCCATTCGTTCAGGATAGGATAACGAGCCTTATAAGACTGGATAAATAATTCTGCCTCCGTCTCTGTCACTCCAAGCTGTTCGGCAATTTTTCTAGCTCCCGCCCCGTACAGAATTGCGAAATTCAAAGTTTTTGCTTTCTGACGCAACGGCTTGTTAGCTTCAGTTTTCATCTCCTTCGGATCTTTCCCGAAAATTTCTGCACCAACTGCTGAGTGAATATCATAACCTGCTTTGAAGGCCGCAACCAGCTTGGGGTCTTCGCTATGGATAGCAGTTACAACATATTCCAGTGTCGTGAAGTCGATATCAAGAATGACAGAATTCTCATCATCTGGAACAAAGACGTGTCGTAAATCAGGATCTTTTGGGATCTGCTGACAATTTCCAGCAGGACCAGAACTCGACAGTCTTCCAGTTATTGCCCCCGAACTATCATCTTCCGTTTCATTGAAAAAAGAAACGAGATTATACCGAAAATGAAGGCGTCCATCCTGTGCCATGCCCCGCTTCCAACGATCATAAAAGGTCGTGTAAAGCTTTTCGACCTTACGATGCTCCAACATGAGTGGAATGGACGGGTGTTGATCTTTCAATTTCGTAAGCGCGGCTTTTGCCGTTGAAGGCATACCCTTCGGAGTCACAAAAGTTTGTGGGAGATGAAGCACCTGATAAAGCAACGTACGCAGATGCGGGTTGCTCGTCATAATAAATTCTTGTTCCGTAATTTCCTTGAAAGTATCAAGTGCCGATCCAAGCGTTTTCACAATCTCCGTTTCAATACGAGCCTGTTCTTTCAAAAGACTTTGCCCATATTCTTCTAATCGTTTAGAATCCAGCTTCCAACCATATGTCTCAATACGAGATAACGCATTCGATGCCTTTGCAAGAAACTCCGAAAGAAAACCCAACCGTGTTTGTTTCTTCGAAAAGAGTTCAGGAAGAAAATGCTCTGCCAACCGATAGGTCACATCCGCATCAAGACAACCGTACCAGAACAGTATTTCAAGCGGATAATGGTAAGAATCATTTTCCTGATCCACATTTTCATTACCTATCGCCACATCCACAAGGCGTTTCTCCTGCTCATATCCTCCGTAAGGTGTAACCTCCCACGCAATTTTCTTCAACGACCGAGCGGGTAAACCACGACGCAGATGATCATAAATCATGCCATCAAAGAAAATTTGAGGAGCAACTCCAAGAGCGGCCAAGACAGCAACCTGATCGAATTTCGCATTAAACGCAACCAGCTTTCCTTTATAGTTTGAAAAAAATCGGTGCATCTGCTCGCAAACGACTTCATACCATTGCGCTTGATCCCCAACCAATGTAGGCACCTCTTTATGCACGACAGGAAGAAAAAAAGCTTCACCTACCTTGTCACTAAATTGAATCGAAGAAATAAAGCACTCTGGTGATGAACCATCAATAATATGCCAAGGGTCCAAGCCCCGCGTCTCCGTATCGAATGCAACAAGCGGAGCCCTCAAAAGACGTGTCACCATTGCCTTGAGAGCAACAAGCTTCGTTACCAGTCTGTAAGTCTTCGCATGTGTGCGCTTATGTTCGTCCAGAGAAAATGGCTTCCAACCGGGCGTCGCAAAATTCTTGGCAAGGACAAGATCGAAAGCAAGGGCTTCACAGTCCGAAGCCGAGATGAGCGCTTGATAAGAATGTACGGTCGGGATTACTTTAACAATACGCTTATCAAAAAAAATATCGTGAATCTGTCCACGTAACATACCAGATTTTGTTAACGGAATTACCAGAGTAGCCGCCGTCGCCAATTTCCCAAGAGAGACAATGACCTGCACCTCCGGATGTTTATCAATCTCTTCTCGCAACCACGGACGACACGCATTCAATTCCGTTTTTCCAAGCTTATACCCGTTAAATGGAATCGAACATCGAGTCGCATAGGTAAATGCTATTGAAGCTGCGTCTATTCCAACATTCTGAAGGATAGAACGAAGAAGTACATGCTTATCTTCGCCCGTGAAGAGCTTTCCAGAATCGGTTTCAATGACTCCCGGATTATCCCCAGCAATTAAAAGACGAGCATTCGCGGGGCCATCCCAACGCACGGGTATTAAATTGCGATTAACTCGCCCCTCAAAAAGAGGGCACTTTTCACAAACATCCAGAGGATTTATAGACATTAAGCCGCTAATTTCCTCTTCCCGTTTAGAAAAAGACGCATGAGCAACTCCGGAAGTTGAGTAAAATCTTTGAGAACTACGTAATTCCTGTAAAAATCCTCCACCGCGCTGTCGTCTCCCTCCTTGGGTGAAGAAAGCCCCACAGCGTAGACCTCCAGCCCCGGTATTCTTTCAAGCTTTTTGACTACAGCCTTCAGATGATTCGAAAGCCCTTGTTGGTCAGTCGCACCAGCCGGATACCCGTCTGACAGCACAATGAGAATTTTCCGTTTTTCAGACCGGAGAAGCAAGTGCTGTGAAAGCGTAGCGATAGATTCTCCGTCAATGTTATTACACTTAGGAACAGCATCTCCATTAGCAAACGAAGGAAACGCCAACTTGAAAGACATGCCAAACGGTTTGAAGATTGGAAGATTTAAGGCTTCAACACGAAAATACGGATCAGGCTTTTCTGTGTAATGACATGGTGTACCCGCTCTTAAATTTCCTCCCGTAGTAAACCCATATACCGAAAACGGAATGGTCAGCTTATCGAGAAGAAAACTGAGGGCACCCGCAGCCAACATGGCATTTTGAAATTTCATTCCTGACATTGAGCCGCTGCAATCGACAATCAATTCGACGGCAATATTTTTTCTCATCCGCTTTTCAGCTCGTGTCAAGAAAGCCACGTCAAGAGCCGGAAATGGAGTTGAAAACGTCGCAAGCTGGCGCTGATTCAACCGAGGACCTTCCGAAGCCGGAACATACCGCCGAGAAAACTCCCCGAGAAGATGTCTGCCAAGATGCCCTAACGAAATAGCTGTAGCGTTCTTGCGGAAGATTTCTGTTCCTGACGCAGATGCGGGGGGAACCTGCTCAGACCTGTCCTTTTCCGTAGTAAGTACATGCCAATTACGAAGAGGGTCTCCCTCAAGATTCGGAGGAACCCTTTTCATCTTCAGGGCTTCCACAATTTTTGCAAACTTCGATGACGTGGACAGCGCCTCTTCTACCAGATTCAGAAGCTCAATAAGCACCTTAGCATCGAGCTTCTGCTCTTCGCCAGAAATGGAGTCATCTCCAAGCTCCTCTTTCTCTTCGCTACTTTTTCCAGCATTTCCAGTAGCATCACCAAAGGAGGTTTTGATTTTTCCTGTGGCATTACTCTCTCCGTCACCTTCTTCATCACCCTCTTCGTCACCTTCTTCATCACCCTCTTCGTCACCCTCCTCGTCATCCTTTTCATCAGGAGAGATCCTCTTATCCGTCTTCTCTTTTTTCTCAACCTTTTCTTTTTTCTCTTTCTTGCTCTTGGATGAATCAGAACTAGAATTACCAGCGTTCTCGTCATGCGCTTCGTCAACCTCAACGTCATCACTAGCCTTCGACTCTGACGCCCTCTCGCTCCCTTTCTTCGGCTCCTGCTTCTCACAAGGCTGCGAGGATTTCGATTTTTCCTTCTGCGTCTTGAAGGCATCCTTTAGGAATTCAATCGTCGGGGACACAGCATATGTAATAACTGCATTTGCCGAATCGAGAGCCACAAGAGCTTCATAATTAACGAGGTTGAGAATCTCCTCTTCACGCGAAGTTGCAGCAGACACGTTATCTTTCCGCTCTGCTATGGCTTCTGTCATCCACGGAGCGCCCCGCCTAGCAAAGATCAAAGACACTAATCTAAAAAATTTCTCTGCAAATGTCTTTTCACCAACCGCTTCTTTATTACGTGACAAAACGGGATGTGTAACCTCGTCAATATAAGTTGCGTAAAAAAACCCCCGGCTTCCCTTGAACCGCTCCACCCAGCGGCTTTCGCAACGAATATCTTCAAAGACATTGAACAGGATGAAAAGAACTTTTTCAACAATCAAACGATGCTCCGGCTTGACACCATAAGGTGCTAACGTAGACAAAATCGTAGAAGCTTCACGCTGCGTCACAAATTTTAAGGTCTCCGTCCCTGCTTTCTGATTAAAAGTAAAAACAGTATGCGCCGCCTCGTGGTCGAGCAATCCATTAACAATATCAAGGCCAGAAATTCCCTTTGCCGCATAAACCTTTGTTACTTCCTCAAGCTGAGCGTCACTCAACGCCGGAAGAACGATGCACTTACCGTCCGTCTTCGGAATAGCGTTCTCCCGAAGAATAACCTGAAGCCCACTTCGCGCCGCCAGAACACGCGCCAGCCTGCCCAAGTAGTTTTCAGTATTAACCGGTACGTTCACGCCATCCACCTACAAATTGATCTCATTCCGCTTCGCCAGATCGCAGACAATATTCCGCTCGTTCTGCGGCACGGCAGCGAGGAAGGAAAGCTTCACAGCACGCGAAAGCGAACCAAGAAAAATAGTGGCTTCGATTATGTTGTGAAGCATCCGCGTACTGAATGGAATGGTGAGTTCCATGCTACCGTCAAATGCCTTCCGATATTGCTGAAGGAAAGAAAAGATAGGCTCGATAGCTTTGAGCGGCAGGTCAAGATATTTTTTCGTGATGATCTCACGCTCACGACTGATCTCGTTGTAGCCAACCTCGACGCGGTACGCGAAGCGGTTGAGTGAAGCGAAATTCTGTTGCTGCGTGCCAGCGTACAGGCCACGCGGGTCCGGGTTCACACCATCCGTGTTCCCCGTCGCCACACAGCGCCACTCTTTATTCGGACGAACGAATTCACTCGTCTCCGGAATATGGAGTGCGGGTGCATCCGACTCAAGAATCGGGTTAAGGAGCACGGTCGCGGCAGGCGAGCCCGTATCAAATTCGTCCAACAGATAGGTTGCCGGGCGCAAGACACTCAGAGCGAGCGATCCGCGCCTGAACTGGAAAATGAGATGCTGCTTGCTTTCATCGGCGACAGCCGTATACGACCCGACGAGTTCGCTTCTAGCAATATGCTCGTCGAGATTCTGTCTCACGAGTTCTTTCGATCGTCTCGCACAAAACTGCACGACATGCGCCGTCTTGCCAGTGCCCGTATGCCCGTAGAGATACGTGTGCTTTCCCAGCACCTCTCCGAGAATGAGCGCCTCAAGAACCTGCGGCTGAAACATGAAAGCCGGGTCTACCTTCGGAACAAGTACCCGGTGGGGCTCGTCTTCGGAATGAGTGTAAACCCACAGCGAGAGATTACGAACCGACGAACTTAGCTCCGTAACCTCCGGAAAGAGTTCCGAGACTTTACGTGCGGTTTTCGTAATCGCCATTTCCCGTTAGCCTCCTGACCCTTATAACTTACACCTGTAAGTTAAAAAAGTCAAGGGGTATTTTCAGATACGGTATCTATTAGCGTTTTCAATGACTTCCGTAATCTCTTCATCAGGGGCCTCACCCGGATCTTTCGACCGAAGAAGGGTCGCAACGTAAACCTCCGGTATATGCGCAACGAGCCGCCCAGCCAGAAATTTAGCCGCCAGAGACGCATCAGCATCGAGCAGCACTGTCATTTTCGTGATGCCTTTCGCTCTCATCGTGAGCAGCACAGCGATCTGCTGAGCCGTCGGATTTTTCCCGAGCAGCGCTACGAAATTAGGACCGTGTCGCATGGCATCAAAGACACCTTCGACGACAACGATCTCCGAAAAATACTGCGCCTTGTCGAGCCCGAAGATATGATTTTTAATGGATTCGACTTCGTTCGAAGAAGACAGGATCTTGAGAAACTGTTCCCCCGTCAGATCCCTTGCGACCCATCCGACAAGCCGAGAATCCACTGCGCGAACCGGAACAATCACACGCCCTCTAAGCTGCCCGATAGTAGCGAAGCCAATCTCGTAAGCGTGAGCGGTAATAACAGAGACCCCACGCGAATCAAGATACGCAAGCGCCTTTTTCCGTGCTTCTTCATAACCGGGAGCTTCAAGCCAAACTGGAAGATACCCTGCCGGAAGCGGCTGAATCTTCGGTGTCTTCGCCAGTACAGGCATTGACAGGTGGAGGAGGCTCGCACCAGCCTCCCCTTCACCATCGAAGATCACGTAGTCATGCAGTTTCAGATCGGGTCTGCTGGCGAGTGCTTTTCGCGCAAAACGGACAAACCCGCCGTGCTCGTCGCATCGAAAGCAGATCCACATGCCAGTTTTGATGTTGATGTAAGCGTGCTTTTTCGCTTTTCGGTCATCATGGAAGGGACACGGAACATTAAACTCTTTTCCATTTCCAGATAGGCTAGACCGTCCGGGATAGACATCTCGAATGAATTCTTTTACGTGAATACTTGACATTTTCTATGTTCCTGTTGAGGGTAATGTTTCAATTTCTTCTTCGAGTGTACCAATCTTGTTTAGAATTTCAGGAGCACTGACTTCACGAGTAGAAAAGATTCCGGGTTTTGCAAACACACAAATGGAGTAATCTTGATCAAAAGAAATTTCTTGATATGGTTTTCCAGAACGGTTTTTTGCGACGAAGATTCTAGCTTTATTTTGCTGGGATTCTTCAAGTGTTTGACAGATACCAAAAATGTGATCAGAAATCCAAGCTTTACTGATGTCTTCTGAAATATCTGCAAGCCCAACAATCTTTTTACCGATGGCGTCACGTTTGGCCTGAGTTGCGGTAATAACGGATATTTTATGATCTTTTGCAATTTTGTGTAGCATGGTATAGATTGAGTTTAATTCAAAACGACGGTCTTTGTAAGTATGTGAAGGTTTCATCAGATCCGCGTAATCGACTATGACGGTATCCGGAGCAAACCCCGAATCCTGCTTCAATGTGTCGATCAGGCCAGAAAGCTGTTCAGGTGTCAAGGTCATTTCAGAATAGCCAACAATCCTGAGGGCATCTCCATATTTTGAAAATTGCGTTTGCATCCGTCGCTGCACTTCTCCTGTCATGTCTGTGAGTCGGTCGAATGGAATACCAGAAAAAGAGGAATCGAAACGGTCAGATACGGCATCCGGTTCTAATTCAAGGGTCACATAAAGAGCCTTAAAACCATAAAGTACAGCCTGCCGCGAGCAATGAACTAAAGCCTGCGATTTTCCTATTCCTGTTGCTCCAACAAAAACAGTCAACGTACTTGGGCTTATCCCCCCTCGGAGATAACTGTCAAGATTTCCTATCGCACAAGGTATACGCCGGTTGTAGATACTCGTTAAATCAAGACGCCGATCTGAACGCTTTTCCACAACTTCAGGAAGAAAGAAATCTACAGTACCAAAATCCCGGTCCACAGCAACCATGTTCGCTGCGGTGATCTCCTTTAGAATATCATCAAAATTGTTTCGTTCGAGGGCTTTTTCTGACTCGGCCAATGCATCCGAAAATGCTCGATGCCGAATATAGACCCGCAAATGATCCACATAAAACGGTAAATCTACAAGCGGAGCATCCAGAAGATCCTCGAAGGTTTTCGCATATACGTTCCGTTGTTCTTCTGTGAGCGCAGGATCGGTAGCGAAGAAATCTACCATGACTTCGAAGCTCGGTGCATGCCCGTAAGTCTTAACATATTCAGCTATGAAATTTGCAATCGCGTTATAATAAGTATCCGACCAGAAATCCGGCGTCAGAAGAGGCCAGAATTTCCGATAGAATCCTTCGTCAAAAAATACAGCCGCCAACAAGACACGAAGTGCCTGTGGGCTAAGCTCGACAAACGTAGCGGGCATTAGCCGCCAAGCTCTAGTACCGGGATTCCTTTCGTTCGAGCACGTTCCACCATATCCGCTGTACCTCTACCCCCCGGAAAAGCCAGCAAAACATCTGGATGCCAGTGTTCGAGAAGTCGCTCATTACGAAGTGGTCCAGCCGCTTTTCCTTCAGTTTTCCAGTCTGCATTTTCAACCGCTACGCTAAACCCAAAAAATCGTTTTGCTAAAAATTCAGCTAATGCGTCCGCTCCTTGCGCTCCACCAGTTACAACTGTCACCTTGGGGACGTAAGAATAACGGTCCAATGCATTGAAAACACCGTCTTCATTGTTGTAATTACGCCCACCACAAACAGCGACAACCAAACCACGGCCATTCAAGCGTCCGTCCATTTTATTCCTCTTTCAGTTATTGAAGGTAATCGGCTAAGACGGCAGACATTGCCGGATCACTGCTAAGCGTCGGGGCTAACTGCCTGAACTCCGGAAGAGACCAGACATAGTCACGAGGAAGAAGCCTGACTAAGAACGGATCTAAAAGAACATCCGATATCGTCTTCATATCTACACGCGATACCATGATGTTTTTGAGCGTAGCCTCACCAGATTTCAAAATATTCTCCGGACACCGCGCGCCCTGAGACATTTGCACCCGACGGAGCCACGCTTTATACCGAGATACGCACCCAGCGTTGACACCTAAATACCGCCACGTCGGATAAGTCGTGGCGTAAGGTGTTGGCTTAACCCACTCGACAAATTGTGCTTGTAGAAAATGAAAAACGCTAATGTGCTTTTCCCCGCAGAACCGAAGAATAGCACAAATCGGTTTCCAAAGCTTTAGATTTTCAGCATGAATTCCATTACGCAACACACCCCGGTAATAAGTCGTAACAGAATGTTGTTGCACAAGTTTTTCATAAAATTGAAGGGCTTGAATAACCTGCATCCGGTTGAGACCTTCCGGATTTCGTAAATGAACCGAGGTCTCATACGCTAGTTTTCTCCGCTTTATTGTTGGGCCAGAGGAATTCTTGGTCTTCCCCGTCGTCATCATCGTATTGCTCCAACGATGCCGTAACAGGTTGCTGCTGTGCGACACCGCTCTCGTACACGGAAATGGTTGAGAAAATCTTCTCGTCTTCGTAAACCTTCAATCGCGCCTTGAAATGTTTGAGCAAATAAGGATTCGTCAAATCAAGAAAATCTATGACCTCAAGCGAATGCCCTCCTTCCTTGATACGAAGTCCGCGCCCGATCCGCTGCATCACCCGCACAAAGCTTTTTGTTGGAGCCGCAAGAATGACCACATCAAGATCAGGAACATCGGTGCCTTCATCAAAAATAACCGTGGAGACAAGAATTGAAAGCGCCCCGCTTCGAAGATCAGCTACGGCCTTGTTGACAATACTCCGGTAAGACACGGAAGCCATATCTTTTCGTGCAATGAAAATGGCAGGGGGGAGAGTCGGATCACCTTTTTTCAAAGCTACATATTCAGCTTCAAGATTCCGAACCAATTTAACGCTAAAGCCCCCGACGACCAGAACCCGCTTTCCAGTCTTCGCCCGCTCCACAGCAAGCTCCATGATCCTTCGGGACCGGCCTTCATTGCCAATGATCAGGTAGTTCAGGGCCTCCCGCCAGTTGTAATGACTGCACCCTGCGGGCTCTGAGACCTCGTAGACGATCAACCCAGCCTGTGCCAGCTTACCTTGCCTCTGAAGCCGTTCAGGCGGAACATCGACCAACAGGGGGCCTGTGCAGCCCATCAGGACCAGATCCGTCTCCTCATCCTTCGTGAAGGGGGTGCCGGACATGCCGACTCTAACCTGAGCCGGACAAGCGTCGAGAATCGCCCTGAAGGTGCGATCACCCTTTCCAACCCGATGGGCTTCGTCAGCTATCACAACGCGACTCTCCCGTAGAAGAGACAAAACGTAGGGGTCTCTAACGTAGAGCCGGGAAGCCAGCGTGTCAATGCTCCCGATGAGAAACTTCCCCGGTTTGTTGGTCTCGGCCATGATGATGCCAACACGCTCAGATCCGAGAAACTCGCAGAATCGTTCGTAGGTTTGGTCCACAAGCTGTTGTCCATGAACGAGTACAAGGGTCGGGACATCGAAAGCATGAGCTATCATCGCTCCCACAAGGGTCTTACCGCCCCCGGTCGCAATCCGAAGAACGCCACGCTGATCACCGGGGTAGTTGGCCCGGAGAACCCTCTTGACAGCGTCTACCTGATAGTCCCACGGAGTCAGTGACCCGAACGGCCCGGTAATGGGGTTGACGACGGGTAAGAACTCAAAACCTTCCGGCATGAAAAGTTCGACCGGAAATCCTGCTTTCGTGAGAGCTTCCGTAACTAAAGACAAAACACCTGAAGGAAATGCCCCTCCTGTACTTAACAGATGAAGCTTTCCATCCCAACGTTTCTGCTTATAAGCTGTTGTCCAGAAATAACCTTTCTTGTAGCAGGAGGTTACTTCGTCAACAATATTACGGGGATATCGGCTTAGAAACCTCGCGCGCTGCGCCCCAACCAGAATGTTCATTTTTGTTCCAAGCGGAAGAGGAAGCTGCACAGCAGGCATGGTTAAAACTTACACCCGTAAGAGAAAAAAGTCAAGAGATACCCTTGACAGTCAAACGTATTGAACCTAAGTTACAGGCTGCTGCTGTGCTCGCTGGGCCGAACACCCTGCGCGTACGTTTCGCCCCCGGTGTCCACCGGGGGCGTTCTTTTCTCCTCATGCCGTCTCCGACGACGAAACCACAGCTTCATCCAGAATCACTTCAATTCCATAAACCTTACGAAAAAATTTCTCTATGTAAATCGAGTAAGGTAATCCAGATTCAAGAACGGCTCCAGCAGCATCCTGTGTCAGTAAAAGCTTTCCATCATCACGCTGAAGAAGCTCGAAAAGGTTCAAGTCTTCGATATAAACAAGAAAGCTGGGGTGCTTTCCCTGTGTATGGACGATCCCTTCATTCATTTCCTTTGCAGCTTCTACCCGTTCCTCCACTGTTTTCATTTTTCGAATCTCAGCTAATGCTTTGTCATGTTCAGCATAACCGTCAGCATATACGGAATGCATTTCCCGACTAAGGACATTCGTTGCGTAAAGTGCTCCGAACATGCCTTCACTTCGATGCGACAGAACTTTTACGAGTCCAAGCACTTTTTCCATCTGCTCTACAATGAGTTTCTGGTTAGCCTCAACTCTGGCAAGCCGTTTTTCAAATTCCTCTTTACGCTTTTCAGATTCCTCTTTTTCATCAGTAATAAGTTCGCGCTTACGAATCGGCACTAAGCACCTCCATAAATAATTCCAACTTCACGTTCAGCCAATGTTCGCCATTTTCGAGCATCATTAGAATCAAAAGAGTTCAAACACTTAATACGATTATGTTCCAACCCATAATTATACCAGTCAGACACCCTTTCCTCTTGTTTACACAAAATAACCCACGGTAGAGAATGAGAATAAGGTAATGCAGAAGACGCAAATCGAGTCAAGAACTGCTTCCGACTTTGCTTAAAAAACTTTCCCCCCTCTGGAAATACAACAGGCGGGCTACCCTCAACCGTAATAACAAATTGATCATCCACATAAACCACAAACAACCAAAATGAATACATCTCGTGAAAACTATCACCGACTTTCGGGTTTTGCAGCGCATCAAGCGTCAACGTGATAAGTTCGTTCCAAGATATTTCTTTACCCTCTAATTCCATGACGTTATCATTCCTCCCACACTAAACCTGTAAGAGATAATCCTTTCACGAGCTATCTTTGTTAAGCGCCTTGAATCGTGTCAGCGTCTTTAATTTATGCTGTATCGGGCGTAACCCCTCACGAAGACGACGCCGATTGATCGCAGCACAAATTGACAAGTAATTTGCTGTGTGACAAGACTCACACCGACAACCTCGTTGATACCGCGCGCAAGTCCCATGCTGAGACAGTGCCCGTTTTATTCCAGCTTCTGTTACACGCAACCGACTAACATGAGCAATACGTCTGACTGCTACTCCAGTTATAGGCTCATTTTTTTCACGCAACAATTTCATGGCATTTTCAAAGCGCTTGTTTCGAGCATATTGAGAAGCATGAAAGCGAGCAAGAACAGCCTGCTCCTCCTGTCCAGCCCGTGTAACGATTTGTCGAACCCGCTCACGACTTATTTCAAATTGACGGCCTATCGCAGAAAGCGGTGCGCCTTTCAAAGCCAATTCAATAATCAGCATTTCACGAGTCTTGTTAACCATACTTCATTTAACGAAGTTTGAGCGTGGACACTGGAATGAACCATGCAATCAAAAAATCAAAATTTCGAGACAGATATTTAATCCTCCCAACAACGACCGGATCTTTTTTCCTAAACGTACGCGCCGGACTAACCCCAATCTCATCGAAGATTTTCAGTGCCATTGCCCGCTCAGTCGCTGTGAGAATATGAGGCTTCGAAAGAGCAAAGGGAAACGTGATCTCTTCGCGGAATTTTTCAGCCCATCGGTTAACCAGCATAACAGGAGAAACCGTTCCATCAGCCGCCTTTTTATCAATAGTATAAGTTTTCTCCGCTGTTATTGCCTCCTCAGAGACATATCGCCCTTCTCCAAGAGCCGGAGCTTCTGATTCCTGAGCACGAACAGTTGGACCATTCCAACGGTTTTCACCACTTCTAAAATTCTTCGTCGGCTTCTTCCGTGTCGTCCTGACAGCAAAAATATCAATGGTAAAATCCGGAACGAGAATATACCCTGCCTCAAAAGCTGCACGCAACTTATGATAAGTCTCTGCTTTTTGAGACAACCTATGTAAATCCTGTTTGATCCGAACGAGATTCCAATGGTTTTTCTTGGCAATCTCGAAGTTTTCAGTCCGCTCTTTTAGCTCTACCTCCGTTTTTCTGATCAACTGAGATATCCAAGCAATAAGAGTTGTCTGTGAGGATGTAGCATCTACTTCAGACCCCACAACGACAGACACTTCATCAGGAACCAACTCAGCCATTACTGGCGTTTCCAGTGCAGCAAGTTCCAGCGTCGCGCTCATTTTTCACTCCCTCCTCTTTACCAAGCAAAACTTTCACCATAGCATTAATTTCAGCACAGATCGGGGCGTCAATATAAATTAAATCCCCTTCATCCGCCTCAATGTCTTCCCCGTGAATCTTCGGATCGTAAGCCACTTGAAAAAGAAGTCCAACTTCATGCGCCCATTCCTGAAACACCGGATCATTATAACCGGGATCAAAAAGATCCTCACGGATTTTTCCCCAAAACAACGCAAGAGGAAGCAACATTTCCATTATGGCAGCGGCATGAGTGAACATCTCTGAACGAATCTTGTTGAAATCAGGCGGTTTTTGCTCGGTTTCTCCGTGACCAGTGATACACCCTGCAAGAAAAATGTCGTTGAGATTCTTGTCTATTTCTTCAGGCGTTAGGATTTTTTTCATACCCGTTGTGCCTCCTTTTTTGCCGCTTGAAGTTCCCGCCGTTTCTTTTCCCACTCCCGCTTCGCCTGCATGTCTGCGAAAGCGGTCTTACCCCGTTGCGCAGCATCATCGCGGAACTACTGCCACGGCCCAACACGCAGATAAGCACGCACGTAGACACGTCGCTGAAGCTTTATCATAGCCCGATACTTGATAAGCTCGGCGGCTTCCCGTGGATCTTTGTCATTAACGAAAAATTTCAATTTCATAATTACATCTCCCTAGCGCTTTTTTCAGCATTTGCAACCCACACGAAACAAAATACTCCAACTGCCACCATCCAATTACTCCCCAACCAAATCAATAACAGGCTTACAATATAAAGCACCCACGAAAAAATCAGCACAAACCAGTATGCCCATTTATTTTTCATTTTCCTCCTTCAGCTATAGCATTTCGTTTATTTAACCAATATTGCTGAAACCACCCAAGACGATGTACTGGCCTGCAATACCCGCATCCCGGAAGAAGACACCGATCTACGAGAATCGACCAGTTATACCAAAACATCCAACGAGGCGTCGCGGGCGCTATACGTTGTTGGCTACCATAACCATGCGTGTGAGGTCTCAAATTTTCTTCCTCGCAACACGAATATAGTGAAGAGGAGGCCAACGCGGCGGAATATTCTTGTATTGATCAGTACAGGCCATATCCAATGCTTTCCGTAATACCTTCACCAATTTTTTTGTTTCAGCAAGATCGCTCCGAAGAGATGCATCTGTAAAAAGAAACTCTTCAATATAAGGATGGTCTGAATCATCTGGCAACGCCTTGAACATGAACTCTATCGCTTCTCGTGTCAATCTGGTCAATTTACTGACACAAGTTATATCTGGAATTTTAACTCGTGATTTTGTCGTTTGTAGAGCCAAGATATTCACTGTTCTCAACAACTTACTTCGCTGTTCATTCAAATCTGTAACAGCAACGCAAGTACCTTCATGCTTCAATTCAAAACACCGAAAACATATTGTTGGGCGCTGATTCATACTTTTTTCTTCTCACCAAGAATAATCTTTTCAACTTGGTCGTCACTCAACCCTCGCCAACGACACCACCGAATAACACAACCCACTTTGAAATTGAGCCACACATTTTCACAGGCATGTTTCACAAGCTCAAAAGCTGCCCGCCAGTAACTACCGTACCACGCACGAACTAAACACCACAGATTAAGCTGCCATATAGGTTCTACTTTTATTCCCCGATCCTGAAATACACGAAGCCCCCGCAAGGCATTCTCCCACGGAACAGAGTAAACAGGATATCGACGGTTCACTTCAATACTCCGCGTTTTCATGCTGCATATCTTGCACACTACACGCCGCTTGTGACCTGCAAAAACGCCATGACAAGAACAGCACTCATTCCAATAATTGCCGTTCTCGTGCTTAAAATCTTCAGGCCAATCCCGTTCCGTTGCTTTCCAGTCCCGTTCATTTACTTTGTAAGAAGAATCAGCCATTTTTCGTTACCTCAAATAATTTGTTCTTTTCATAAATCGCCTGTACCCAACTGGCAGAAAGACCAAAGCGCTTTCCAATCAAACCGTATGCTTCTCCCTTATTGCGAGCTTTAACGATTTCGTGATCCCTTTCTTTTCTTGCCGGAGCACCAAGTGCCCGAACAGAAAGTACCGGAATCACACGACGCTTCGGAAATCTGGTATTAAGCATGCACTCTCTATTATGAAAATATTGACTCTCATGCTTCGGATTGAACGAAACCCCACAGCCTTCACACTGTCGCAAACGTGCCCCGCAAGTAGGACACACCGAACCACCCTCCGCAGAGGGCTTCTTGTATCGTTTTTCCAGCCCCGTTTCATATCCTGTAACAATCGGTAATTGAACACCATACCTCTTCAATATACAACACAGTAACTGATGCGAATTCTCCCCAAAATTACGAAGGAGAAACATTGCCCTCCATTGCAAACCATCTCGGTAAAGAAGACACCCCGTAGATGTACGCGCAAGGTCTAAAGTCGTTTTCAAATTGGCACTACGCAAACAATTTTTTAAGCGCTCCGTCAAATCGAGTTCTTCCAAAACGATAGATTTCTGCTCAACCATGAAATTCTCCCGGAATTTCTTTATAGATTTTTCCGATCACGCCTGTCTTCATATCTCCAACAAGACTCGGGGGCCAATAAAAAGTTCCGATTGCATGCCCGAGCAATGGGCGTTCGGACAAATATGTTTTGAAGTGTCCCCGCCGCAAATGCACCCCGATTAAAACTTTTTGCTGTGTCGCGCGGCGGATCTCGTCTTCAGAAAGAATTCGCTGTGTGCCGGGCACTCTAATTCGCAAAGTGTGATAACGAAGATACAGAAGACCACCACGGCGCACATGTTTCTTCGACAACTTCTCCGGAGGATTGATCTCCTCCGGCAAAACATTTCGACAGGATAAAAGCCCCTGAAAAAATAAAGCGACGTGACAAGAAGCGGGCACAGAGATATCCCCGAGACGTATATCCGTATCCGGCACGGTTAAATCATCGAGCTGAGAAACGAATTCTCCTCGATAAGTGTAAGCTGTACGTAAAACCCGTCCATCCTTTTCAAGCACAGCAATCATTGTCACAGTCGGCTGAATGACAATATTCCCCGCTTCAATAAACGGAACTAGTACCTGAATCCACCGTGCCCCGGCTATAAAATGCTGCCATAAAACGACACCTGCCGGGTCAAGGAACTCAGGACACATAAAGTGGTCAGGTGTAATTTGCTGCTGGTCAAACGTCACAATAGCCACAGCAGAGCATGCACCTTTCTCGTGCCATTCATACCACACATTTTGATACGGCGGAGCAGCAGGTGGAATATCATAGATAGAAGTTTGAGCGATAACGGGAAACGTCTGTAACCCGTGGGCATGCTGAAAATGTTCAAGCGCAAGTGGAAATACGGACGTACATTCGAAACTCTGGAATAACCCTCTCGGTGCAGACGGAAAAGTGCCAAACGGTATGACAACTTCAGTCATCCGGTCAAGAAGGAGCGTTCGGTAGCTGCTCACCGAAAATCTTCCTTCCACGCGCTTATCCAACCACCGCAAGCAAGGAAAGGACGAAACACGCGCTTTAGCTTCCGAATTTCCACGAGGTTGTCCACACAGATGCTCGACCAAATATCGAAGTAGATCGTGTCGTAGCGCGTGCCTCGCTTTGGACGCCACTTAAAAATGTCGGCCACGACAACACGCATACCCAGCGGAAGCGAGGGGTTCACGAGCGTCACAACATCAGGATATTTCTCGACAACTGTGATCTCGGTGACGTTCTTTTTCTTGGCGAGCGCATGCAAGACAAGCCCGATACCGAGCCTGGCGACCAGAACTCGACCATGCGCCTCTTCCACGATTTCACGGTTCGTCCGCTTCTCCATCTGTGTGTCGCTCATCACAAGCTCACCATTCACCTTGAGCATGACGTAGCGACCCAGCGACACTAAAGCATCGCGCCTCCCGTGGATCATGGTGTGCAGATTAGCGAACCGCACGTCCTGCTCCGAAAGAGTGAAATGCGTCACCTCAGCGACCCCAGCCTTGCCCGGAGGCAGGAGTGTCGTCATGGTCTTCGGGAAACCTGCGGAAGCGTCCATAAGGGATAACTTACACCCGTAAGAGAAGAATGTCAAGAGCTATTTCGCTATACCCCTGTCATCTTTTATCGACCCCTCTGGCGGAAACTCCACCGCTCGTGCCCGACGAGCCTCGATTAACAGTGCCCTCACATCGGCCCGTGCCTGTGCAGGATAGGCAACGAAACGCCTCTCAATCTCCAAGAGGATTTCCTCGCTCATCCTCCCGCTCGCGGGTAAAGGCGGGACGGAAGAAACGCAGGGATACCCAGCAAGCCGCTCTCCGACACGAGGCTCCAGTGGGGAGGCAGATTCGCGCCACTCCATCAAAGCTTTATTGTCGTCCGACACCACCCGCCATGCTCCACGCGGTTTTACAGGCGAGGATGAGGAGGAAGGAGCTGGCTTATTCATTTTGAAAACAAGTTCTGCCATGTTGCATAAAGCGTTCAGCTCTGGCAGCCCAATCGTAGTGCAGTTGTTTTTTTCGTCACGTCCTATTTTTCTGATGCAGTCAATTTGCTCCTGTGTTAAAACTGCCTTGAAAATAGGACGGGTACATATACAACCCGGCTCCAAGCAACCAAGTCCAGTATGAGTGGTATGAATACAGTAAGAACACAATTCGATCATTTTTCACTCCAAGAATTTCTCGAATGCCTTTTCGAGTTTTGCAAAGCCTGTATGGTCATACAACCGCTGCATCATTACCGACTGGCACGGCATTTCCATGTGCGCCAAATAAAACCAGTGCTGACGTTGAGCGGTATCCTCGGGAGCATTCGAAAAGAAAAACATCCAAGAATCGTTCTTTTCCTTGTTGGAAATCAAATTCTTTGCTGTGTGCAGAATGATTGCAGCGGCCATACGGCGATAAGGAAGATCGTTCATGGTTTTTCCTCAACATAAGGCCAAACAGGAGGAGCAGGCAAAGGCATCCACGCACGTACTTTCCGACCTGTGTTTCCGAAAAGAGAACCTTCTGAGCGCCAGTAACCGGAATAAAACACAGTCTTACCATCTTTCTTTTGATTTTTTGGGGGTTTTTCAAAAGTGTCAATGAAAATGGAATGCTCATCCCACACTAAAAAGCAACCGCCGTAATGTTGATAACTTCCTTTTTCAAATGTCACTTTCAAATCTGGCAAATCTGGCTGCCGTACAGAAGCATCAATCCAACCAAGATCCGATTCTCGGTCAACCATCATTGAGAAACGACCTCCTCACCAAGCTCATCATCGAAAATCAGTTCTCCAAGCCCTTCAATTTTTCCATACCACACCGGACTACGAAGATTCAAGGATGCCTCCGATACAGTCTGCCGCAAGGCAAACATGATACACGCAGGGTTTCTTACTTGTGCTCCCCAAGATCCACCGAAAACTTTGGTATCCCGATCTTCGATCTCAATGGCAATAGGCATGAAGGGAGTGGGAACACCCATTCGATATTTGCTGGTGAAATAAGGGTTCACAGGAGACTTCAAATAGAATGTCTTACCACAACGGTCAATCTTTCGTCGCATCGGGGGCCTCCGTCTTCACGGCAGCCGCCTCCAGTTGGGCGGCCTGTTTCAAGAGTCGTCGCCTCCGGATCGGATGCCACCACGGTACGCCGAGCGCCATCGCGCGACAAACTGCCGCGATTTGGATGCCAAACTCTTTAACAGTGATTGGATAAAGGCCCCCTTCAGCATCTTCTTCTAGAACACGGTCGATGTGATCTGCCAGCCCTTCAATTCGGCGCTTAGTCATCTCGTCAATTTCGCTCATCTCTTCTCTTTTTTTGCAACTCTCGTCGCGTCGCGCGAGATAGCGGTTGGGCGGGCGCTTCCCCCGCCGAGGGCTCAACCACCCTACTTTCATTCCGGTCATCGGTGTTGCTCAACAATGACTCTCCGGGCGTCTCTATTCGGAGCTTACGGCGTCGCTGGACCCTCTTGTTGATGTCTTCTCGGGAATCCCTGTGCGGCGAGTCTGTCGCCACTCGCAACCGCATAATCATTTCGTCGCCCGGCGCGTCATGTTTTTCTCGGACTTCCTCTTCGTTTTTCATTAGCAGTCCAGCACGATGTGAACGAAACCCTTACGTAACCGTGACTGCCCACAACGTATGCGCTGTCGGAGTCTCATGTCTTCAGACACCCTCCAGCCCATCGAAGTGCCAGAAGGCTGAATGGAGTCAGCGAAAGCCTTCACCTGTTCGTTCGTCCAGTCAGAAGGGACGCAGACCTGTATGGCCAGAGGACGAGCTTGAATCAGCGTAGGCTTCGGCTTCGAGTCCATGCCCGATAACTTACATCCGTAAGAAGCGAATGTCAAGGACTTTTTCGCTATGCTTTGAAAAAAATAGAACCGAAGTTGAAATTTACACCTAGCAGAGTTTCATATTTTTTTACACTTCACTTTTCTTTACACTTCACTTTTCTTTACACTTCACTTTTTCTATTCTTCAAAAAGATAGAATTTGTTGACCGACAGTGATTTATGCGGAGCGAAGCGAAGCCTAACCACGTAAGGGGGGAGATTCCCAAGTGCGAAGCACGAAGGGATTCGGGGGGAATACGCCTGCCAGAATGGCGTGTCAAGTACTATCTTTCGACAGCATCTAAGTAGTATAAAACACAATGATTTAGACGTGTATCGAAAAGTTACACATTGATCACACCCCCTGTTTTCTTACGGCAAAAACGCTTCTTTGCAGCCCCCGACCGCATGTAATGCATGATGGCTAAGTGCTTGTTTGCCGTACCATCGCTTTTAAGCCGATTCGCTCTCCAAAGGCCCTAACTGCAAAGCTTTACAGTCAGGGCCTCTCAACCTTTCATGGCCTCAGTCCGCCGGGGAAGCGCCGCGCACCTCCAACTTGGCGAACTCGATGATCTTGGAGTACTTTGCGATCTGTTCCGGGGTCAGAAGACTCTTGTCGATGTCCGTCCGCTTCGACGGAATGGCCTGCACAACACCTTCCGGGGTCGTGAAGCTGGACACATCCGCCTCGATGAGAGCAGTCCCCAGCCGGGCAACGAGGGCCTTCTCCTTGTCTTCGAGCTGATGTTTGAGACTCCGGACCTCGACCAGCTCCTTGATGTTTTCGGTCACATCCTTTCGGACAGTCTGCTTGAAGCCGCCTTTCTTCGCAGCTTCCAGTAGTGCAGCCTTATCCAGCGTAGGGGTGGCCTCGGTAACGTGTTTCTGGCTCGACATAGTCTGGTTCCTCCTTTTCCTTTCAATCTATAACTTACATCTGTAAGATCGAAAAGTCAAGGGAAATCTTATGCCAGAAACAACCTCTTGACATCGGAGGAGTTAACCAGATAAGGTATTACCGTGGCATCCTTCCTGCCTCCGGACGAAGACGAAGAGGAGCTGCTTGAGGCCGACATCGACTTAGAAGAATTTCGTGTCAACACCCAGCATACGATTTATGACCTGATTCTTCGGTGGGTGCAGGAGGCGAGCGCATCCGTTAGAAGTCTGGCGGAAGCCCGAGAGACTCTCATGGACGCCACGGTATACGGAGACTACCGTTCAATCAAACTCGCAGCAGATAGCCTCGGAAAAACTTTGGAAGCAGCTATTGAGCAGCTTCTTGCCATTGCCGGACAATTTGATTCTCCGCTTCAAATTAAATCTGCTCTCGCCGAACGTGAAAGTGGTGAGAAAAAATCGAGCCCCATTGTGGATGCTTTGTTCAAGCTCGATGGAACGGCACGAGAACATCTACGTGTTGCTTTTCTGACCCTTCTGCGTGACGCTCAAAAATTACAAGATCCTGTCACCGTAACAGTGCTACCAGAACCGGAGAAACTTGGTGAACAAAGTACATCCGTCACTGACAGCGCTACCGCTGCTCCTGACAAAAAGGTTAACCGACGCACAAGCCGAAGCGTTAGAAACAGGCTGCGAATCCTACGCAAAAAGTCCTCAGTTAAACGTAGTACTCCATTATATTTACGGACTCTTCGTAAACTGTCAAAGCGACGCTGAATTTCTACTTTTACAACAAGTTCTCATGGAATTTGTGGTTCACCACAACATTGAAGGACTAGTACGACTTTGGAAAGATGAATTCATTGACGGTGTTCCACCTGTAGACGCTAGTAAATTTCTCGAAGATCCTTACTTTCTAGGTGAATTTGGAAAATCCCTTTATCCTGTATGGAAAAAAGACCTTCTTTACGTTCTCAATCCAATCAATAACATTGAAGAGTGGGCTCTTGTAGGCGCGCAAGGTTCTGGAAAATCGACCGCGGCCCTCGTTGGGCAGACCTATAAACTCTATTGGCTGTCTCGGCTGAAAAACCCGCAAAAATACTTCTTTCTCGACCCGACCACAAACATCTATTTCGGGTTCTTTACGTTGAATAGGGAAAAAGCCGAAGATATCCTTTACAGTAAATTTCATGCCATCTTGGAACAATCCAGCTATTTCAAGGATCGGTTCCCGATGCGCAAACGCCGTGTTGGCGGAATCAAGGTCTCGAAGAATATACAAGATCAGACAACGGAAGGCTCTGACTGGAATTACGAATTGCTTTTTCCAAAAGGTGTACACATCGTTTCAGGATCGCAAACCTCCCACGCCCTTTCCATTGATCTGATGAGCGTCGTACTTGACGAAATGAACTGGCGGCGAAAAAAAACTCTTCGCCCTGAAGAAGACATAAACTCTGCTCTCACACTTTATGAGCAAGTTCGTACACGTATCTCCTCGCGCTTCATGACACAAGGTGTAAAACCGGGACTCTTGACTGTCATCTCTTCAAAACGCGCCACGACAGACTTCATGGATTCACTTGTGGCTCGAATGAAAAAGGAGCCATATCGTTGTTATATTTCAGATTATGCTCTATGGGAAGCCAAACCAGACAGAATTTATTCAGGGAAAAAATTCTACGTCTTCGTCGGGGGCTCTCAAACCAAGAGCCATATCATCGACGACACACATCTCCATGAGTACGATGTATCCCTGAAAAATGTTTACGCTATTCCCGTCGAATACCGTGCTGAATTTGACATGAGCTTGACCACAGCTCTACACGACATCGCAGGTATTTCAACTGTACCTCATGAACTTCTTTTTGATAAAGAAGAACATTTAACGCAATGCATTGACCTAACCCGAACTTCTCCTTTTACACAAGATGTCATTGAACTTGGCCTTTCCTCTCCTTACTCCCTCAACAAATTTTTCAAGCAAGCCGAATTCACTCACCACGACGGTTTCAAACTCAAGCCGAAATACTGGCCGGAGTCAGAAAGGTACATTCATATAGACCTTTCAAAGACAAAAAACGCCACAGGAATAACAATGCTATGTCCGTACAAAGTCGGACGAATGGTTATACCCGTTCCCGGAGGATCACCGGTCGTTACTCTTGTTCCGCTTGTCTGGATTGATCTCATGATGCGTCTCGTGGCTCCAAAGGAAGATCAAATTGATTATGACAAAATCAGAGAGTTCGTTCAATATCTTCGGAATTGCGGATTCCGTATCGTAAATGTTTCCTACGATACTTACCAATGCTTAGCCGCTGGAACACTCGTGAACACATCCAGAGGACTTATTCCCATTGAAAAAGCAAAAATTGGAGACCTCGTCGCCTCTAGAATAGGTCCGCGTCCAGTACAGAAAACATGGTCATTCGGTGAACACAGCACAATTAAAATCACCATGAAAGATGGAGACACTCTCGAAGGTACAGAAAAGCATTGTATTGAAGTTCGTACAGCATGGGCGCAGGGGAAAGATAGGCGCGTAGTCTCTAAATGGAAATGGAAACGTCTGGATGAAATCAAATTAGGAGATGTGGTTCATCTCGTGGAAGAAGCCGTACCATTAAACACAAGAAAAAATACAATACTGTGCGGCAGTAAACTCAACTTCGGATGGAGACGCGGTGCTGGTAGAAAAAGCAAAGCGGACACTTGGGAATTTCCAAAACGAATGACGCCTGAACTAGCAGAAGTACTAGGGCTTTTGTGGGGGGATGGAAATATCTCTGAAGACAGCTTGCGCCTTACAGTTACTCCAAATGAAGCTCCTAATGCCCGTCGTGTATTCCGTGCATTATTCGGGTTCTCTCCAAAATACAGAGCGCGTAAATCTACCCACGGTGTCATATCCGTTTCTGGTAGATGGATAACAAGATGGATGAAAAAGAACGGGTTACTGAAGCCTCTGATTCCGGAAGCCATTCTCACAAGCAGTCGAGAAGTTCAGGCCGCATTTATTCAAGGTTTATTCGCAACCGATGGCTCTGTTAATAAAAACACAGGGCAGGTGAGTTTTTCCACCAAGCATCTCAAGCTGGCCGAGCAAGTAATGATCCTTCTCCGCACAGAATTCGGCCTCGCCTGTCATCTAACAAAAATACAGCGCGGGCATAAAGGGGATTACCTACAAGAAGGCATTCAGTATGTTGTTTTAGTTCGAGGAAGTCGCAACGCATTCATCAGTCAGATCGGGTTCAGTTACACTAAAAAAACCCGCGATCTAGCTCTGCACAACAACAGACCGGGACGTAGAATTTTTTCTCGCATCGCTAAAATTGAATCTTCCAGAGCAAGAGTATTCGACCTTCAGGTAGAAGGCGATCCGTCTTATACGGCTAATGGCTTCGTGTCACATAACAGTGCTGATAGTATTCAGTTGCTCTCAAAAATGGGCTTCAACACATCAAATATTTCTGTAGAAGCCGACCTTCCTTATCTCAATCTACGCACAGCATTTGCACAAAAGCGCATTAACTGGTATCGGTACGATCCGGCTATCGAAGAATTAAAAGCCCTGATTCACGATCTTGAAAAAGACAATGTTGATCATCCAGACATGGACCCTTTCGGAGGTCCGGGAAGAAAAGACATAGCTGATTCCATTTGTGGTGCCTATACAGCGTTAGCACGAGCTATCGCAACGAAAAAAGTCAGCACTGCCAGTCCAACAGCCATTAATCTCGGACAGATCCGCCCGAAAGAACCGGCTGTTGTAGACGCAAGTGTGGTTGAATTTTTCAGGGGAGTTATACCTGTAGTTCCAGATTCCGTAACTGGTCATCGAACAGACCGCTTTATCACGGAAGACTATCAGGAATACCCAAAGAATGCCACGATAGAAGAAGTGTTGAAGGAGGAAAAAGAAGATGAGAAAAAAGAAATACTTAAGCCCGGATGAAAAAAGGACTATCCTATTGAGGAGAACTTCATCACATGGCTAGAATTGCTGAAGACAGAATTATTCCTTTGAGTCAGCTTAATCGGGTGCAAAAAGCCCTCATTAGAATCTTCGGCATTGACAGGTGGATTTTCGGGCGCAAAGCCATCACCAAGACGGGCGGCGGAGATCCAGAAGCAGTACGCCAAGAACAGATGTCCCTTCTCATGGGGGAATTCTCAGCCTATACGCAGTTAAGCAATGACAGACACGTAAAATACGCAGACTATGACGCGATGGACGAAGGTAGCCCTGAAGTTGCTTCTGTCCTCTCTCTCTACGCACAAGAAGCTTCTCCGGAAGACTTGCACACGCGTAAGGTGATATGGGTGACGGCAAAAGAAAAGGATCTTGAAAAAACCCTGAACCGACTGATACGAGAACTGAATCTCGAAGAGCGCGCGTGGGGCACAATTCGAAATCTGGCAAAATATGGTGATTGCTTTTTGCTCAATTTATTTGCCGAAGGAAAAGGGGAAGGTACAGCACACGAAAAGAACAAGACATATCTACGTTCTTTACAATATATTTATCCCGGTCGTGTTAAACGTATTGAAGCTGATACATTGCTTGGGTATGTTTCAGAAGACCTTGCCACAATTATTCCTCCTGATGACGACGAACATAATATGTATGCTCCGTGGGTTTTCTGTTACGATGCTGAGACGGAAGTTCTTACATCTCGTGGCTGGCTACATTTCAAGGATCTTGAAAAAACCGACATGATAGCTACTCGAAACCTTCGAACAAAGCAATTCGAATGGCAAAAACCTACAGAATACGTCAATCACCCGTATTCTGGTCCTATGGTTAAATTCAGTTCTAATACGGTGGATCTTCTCGTTACACCTAATCATAGAATGCTGGTTTGGATTCCCACCAACAATAAAATTGGAACTGAACGAATCATCAAGGCCGAAGATATCATAACAGACAAACACAACCGCTCTCATTTTTCAATTCCGATGACATCTTCTTGGGCGGGTAACGAAATCAAAAATGTTACATTTAATCCGATAACTTCTCAGGTAACACGTCAAGAGCGTAACGGAAAAATAGCTACGCGCAATCAATGTAACCAGCAGCCTCTAAGTCTATCTGGAGATGATTATTGCGCGCTCATGGGAGCATGCCTTTCCGAAGGTAGCGTTGATCGTAAAAAAGGACTGCAAATTGCACAGCGCACCACATCAAAAGGATACACTAAATATAAAGAACTGTTCGAACGCATTAACGGGGGAAATGCTAGGCACAACGGTAAAGTGTTTTGGATTTATCGTCGTTGTTTAGTGCCTTTCTTCAATGCATTCGGATATTCTCACGAAAAGTTCATTCCTGACAACATCATGAACGCTATCCCTAGACAACTTAAAATCTTTTGGGAGTATTACGTACTAGGTGACGGCTGGTTCACACGAGATAGAAAAACACGAAACGGAATAGACCCGGTTATGATTGCAACCAGTAGCTTCCAGATGGCAGGACAACTTCAAGAAATCGCACAAAAATTAGGTTTTTGCGCCACCATGCGAACATTTCCAGCCAAAGACAAGATAATCAAAGGCCAGCGCACTCATATGCGCAAAAATTACCGTATTACGCTTCGAAATACTAAAGCTGTAACTTTTAAGTCTGAAATGACTGAATACACCGGTACAATTCACTGCGCGACAGTCCCTAACGGAGTCATGTATGTTAGGCGAAACGGTAAGCCTGCATGGTGTGGAAATACTCATGGACGACTGATGGCATACGATCAAGAAAGTATTTACGGGAGATCAATGTGCGAGGAAGTTCGAAAAATTTGGAAAATGCTGAGTATCCTTGAAACGATGGTGGCACTCGCACATGTCCAAAGGGCCATTGACCGAAATGTGTTCATGATAGATGTGGGGACCGCATCCGAAGAGGAAGCTCTTGCTCTCGTAAAAAAATACAAACAGTGGCTTCGTCGAAAGGAATTTTTCGATCCTCAGACGAATCAATTCAAAAATGACTTCAACCCTACCACGATCCAAGAAGATATTTTCTGGCCGACTCGTCCCAATTCCAATTCACGAGTTGATACACTTCAAGGAAAAACAGTACCACAAGGACTCGTAGATGATCTGAATTACTTTCGCAATAAGCTCTGTGGAGGGCTAGGTGTTCCGCGTGAATACCTCGACGGTACAACACAAGGTTCAGTCTTCGACTCAAAAGCTGCTCTCGTTCTACAAGATATTCATTTCGCCCGAAAAATCGAACGGCTTCAACGAAGCTTTCGCCAGATGATTCATCGTATCTGTCAAGTTCATCTTGCTCTTGATGGTGTAATAACAAACGAATTTGAAATACGCATGGCTCCACTTTCTCTTATTAGCGATAGGCTCAATGAAGACTTGTGGCAACGACGTGCAGAAGTTCTTGGAGTGTTGACTCTGCTTGCTACACAAATGGGTTGGCCGCAAGATGTTTGGAATATTTATCTCACAAAAAATTTCATTCGAGACATTCCAAGTGACATATTGGAAAAACTAATCGAAGGTATCAAAAAAATGGTGCCGCCAGAAGGACTCCCACAAGATGTGAGCACATCGGGAGAAACCGGAAACGGCGAGAAAGGGGGAAAATCCAGCGGACCCCCAATGACTCACAACCCAAAGAATCCACTCTCACCTGATGTTCCGAAAAAAATACCTCATGCTGATTTCCCTCTTACCCCGAAAAACCTTTTCAAAGATGCATTCGGAAAGATAGCAGCAGATAGCTTGGAAGAATCTCTTTATGAAAGCTACGGCGAAACAGAAACACTCGAACGGCTAAAAAGAGACCTCTCAAAAATGAAGCGGGGCATCATTGAAAAATATCCAGAACTTGAAAATATGGCAAAAGCTGCGGAAAAAGAACTAGATGAAGACGAGAAGAAAGAGTCGAATGAAGATGAGGAGGAGTAATGACCGGAATACCTTCTCCTCAAACTCTTCTCGCCAAACGCACTGTTGAAAAATTACGAAATACCTTGCTTCCGAGTGCTGCACCTTACGAACCTGACTGGAATATGGCAATGATCCAGCGAGTTCTCGGTGCCCTTGGAGAAGTTATTCTCGATGCCGTTTCTCACGGAGAAGAAGTTCAGCTTGGGCGACTCGGTTCTTTTTTTCCGAAAGTTTTTGATGAACGAATTGTTGCTTCCAATTTACAAGGTGGCGAGAAAAAAGTAATCCCAAAGCGTATACATCTCGGCTTCGATGCTACTACAAGCGCAGAAACACGCGTGCAAGAGTTCAGCAAATTTCTCAATGAATTCGATAAGCGGAAAACAAGTTGATGAAAACTCCTGTGGATCTCTTCGCCGAAGCCACACTGTATGAAGCACTGGTGGGCGCCATGATTTACGAATCCAAATATTTTCCGACACACGGACACGTTAGACACGCGCCTTCTTCCAGAAATAGAATACGAACGCAACTTCATACGTATGACGCGCTGGCAAACTACGATCAATGGAAAAATGCCAAACGTTATCAGGCAGGTGTAGTGAAAGCTGCCTTCGACCGAGTAAAATCAGATTTCAAAAGAGCACTACTTGACGCTACGCAGGGTTACAGAGCAAAAAAATACAATGCCAACGAAATGAAGGTGCTATCAAAAGTTGCTTTCGATAATGCTTATACGAGTGCTTACGCTCTTGGTCTACGCGCAGCAGGGCTAACCCGTCTAAGCATGGGGCAAAAAACAGCCACCTCTGGCCCGACAATGGACCCACACGACAAAGAATGGCTGAAAAGCTCAGTAGCGCATGAACGCCGGTACTGGAATGAATTCGTAAGCTCCATCATTTCGGGAAGCATTGACGCTAAATGGCGTGCTTTCACGATGGAACAGCGTGTAGAATTTTATGTGCGTACACTCGACCACGTATATGAAACTGCCCGAGTCGTAGGACATCCTGTTCACACAATTTTTTACTGGACCCTGCACCCAGCAGAACACTGTATCGCTGAATCAGCATGGCTCGTGACCGATCAAGGGCTTCTTACCATGAAAGAAGCAGCTAAAACAATGCAATGCCGCGTTGCCACTGGAATGACAAACGGGCTCGGCAATATTAGAAAAGTAATTTCAAAAGGTCATCAGCCAGTCCTGTGTATCACGACACATCTTGGCTATCACCTCGAAGGTACGAATGAGCACCGTATTGTGATTTATGATGTAGCAACAAAAAATCTTGCGTGGAAAACACTCGGTCAAATTAAACGTGGGGATCTACTTGTCATGACACGCGGACAATTCGACCGTTACGGAGCAGGCCGCCACATTGATCCGGAAATTGCAGAGCTTCTTGGGTTTATCGAAGGAAACGGTTACTACTGGCACGAAAAACACGCCACACGAAAAACTCCAAGGCAAATACTTGGATACCTTTTAGATCGTCGAGACATGGATCTTTGGACTCGTTACAACGACGCTCTTTTACGAAACGGTATGGAAACCTTCAGAGCCAACAACTATTCTGGTTCTAATCATGTCTTAAATATTCGGACAGGAAAACTCAGCACAATAAAGACCCTTCGTTTACTCGGAGCCAAATCAGGATTTTCCGAAGTCATCAGGGCATTCTCCCCCGATTCATTAGCTGCGTATCTACGTGGACTTTTTGAAGCTGATGGTTCGTGTGGTAGGAGAAAAACCGACACAAAACTAATTTCGATTAGCGTCTGTTTTTCCTCTGCAAAGGAAACATTCATTCGAGACATTCAGATGGCCCTCTTCTCCCTTGGCATTTTAAGTCGTATTTACAAACAAACAGGAAACACAAACTTCAAGCAAAACCGAACTCTGTGGACCCTGAAGATTCTCGGAGGAGCTAATCTCGTTCGATTCATCGAACGTATCAATTTCGCCAGTCGAAGAAAGCGTCTTCAACTCAGAGAAGTCCACGAAAAAGAGACCAGAGGTGATACATTCCCGGTTCATGAAAAGAAACGTGCATCAGTTGGTCAGCTTATTGAAATGAACGTCAAAAACCACAAAATTCAAGAGTGGCTGACATCCGACATTCATTTTGCTAGAGCCGTAACACTGAAAAAGCTTAAGCCACGCGAAGTCTATGACGTACTTGACAGCTCAACACATACTTTTTCGGCCAATGGTTTTCTCGTGCATAATTGCGATGGCTGTATCATGTTAGCAGATAATTCTCCTTACACACGCGAAACACTTCCTGCCGTACCACGTTCAGGAGCTACACAGTGCCTTGCAAACTGTAAATGTGAACTTCGTGTCGTGACCCCTTCCAATACAAATCAATGGGATCAAATCAGGAAACAAGGAAATCGAAATATCCTTCTTGCAAAATTAAAGTCCCTCAAACGTAGATGAACTATCTTCATGAGGATCTCATGAAGAAACCACTGAACGAAACATTACTTCCTCCCGCCGTAGAAATAATCACGATAATCCCCCTAAAAACCACCGACAAATTCCTCGGCGGAAAACCTGAATATGACGCAGACATAAAATGGAGTCCTGTAACCGCAGAAGCTTTTAGGAATTCCTTCCATGAATACAGCCCCGAATACCCTCTCATCGCGCAATTCATTGATGCCGCGATGCAGCAACCTGAAGCTGTCTTCGGTTTTCGAGCTGGAGACGTGGATCTTCCTATCCTGCTTTCCTTCCGTCCCGCCAAAGGTGGGCTATGCATAGGAACCGCAAGTCCAGACTGGTTCTCCTCGGCAGGCCCGGACGCCGACGAAGACGAGGATGACCCCGGCTTCATCAGTCCCGGAACCGTTGAAAGCACCGTTTTCCGTCTTCTCTTACCCGGTAAGAGCCCTGTTCCTGTCAAGGAGGGCTTAGGCTGGAAGATCTGTGTTCCTCGCCATAGACGGGCACAGGGCATGGCTGAGTCTATCTCTACGGCAGCCGCAGCCTACCTCGTCAGTCTCTCTCAGCGGAGCCTCACCATTCGAGAAGGAAAAGAAACCTACAGTGCCATCTTCAAATTCGAAGAAGACGCGAAAGAGTTCGCACGGATACTCGGTGCTCCTGAGCCTCTTATCGAAGATCAAGCCGAAAAAATCGCTCTTCGGCTTCTGCGAGAGGAGTGAACCTTGAGTTTGACTTTGACCCTTAATGGAAATATCGGGCGCTCTACTTCTTCATACCAACGTGAAGTTCTGAGAGATTTAGCACTTGCTTCAGAAGAATGCACCCTAGAGACGGGTATCAAAAGATTCCTGCTTCGGTATGGCACAGGCTCGAACCCAGCGCCTACAATACTTCCGATTGTTGTTGCTTTCGATCAAATCGTTGTGGTGAAATTTCTTTACGTCCATGTCACAAATGACGCTGTAATTCGGATAGAAAACAGCGCGGGGGCTACCAACAACAAATCCTGTGACATTACGCTTGGCGGGCCAGAAGGCACACTCATTCTGTTCCCTGTATCCGTCACGAAGCTGTCAATTATTTCCACGACGACAGATTCAACAGAAGTTGAAATTTATATGGCTGGAAATTAAGTCGTGAGTGAAAATCTTCAAGAAACTATGGGTGGCGAAAAGCAATACAGTTACTTCGACTTCATGCTGGCATTAAAAACACTGCCAGATTCGGTAGCTACTCTCGCATTTACAGAATGGCTGACTGCCTTTGCTCTTGATAAAGACCGACAAGCAATCTTTCAAAAATACATAGAATGGTCAAAGACACCAAGCTGGAAAAGAAAACCGTGGGAAAACCCTCCAATGTGGCAAGACGGGTAATAATTTCCAACCTCATCATTCAAATACAAAAAAATAAGGGGGTCGAAAGATCCCCTTATTCATTAAAACCACTCTTGTTCAAATAACCAACGCTTCCGGATTTATGACGCCAAACAGCTTCAAAAGATTAGGAATCGTATCTGCTGAAATAGTGATGACTCGTCCGGGGCCAAGGTTGATCGTTGCTGACGCAGGAACACTTGATGCGGGTACACCCGGCGCAGCACCCGGAGCCGTACCTGCCACCGCAGATGCGAAAGCATTTGAATAACCGGGAACATTCGGGAACGATCCCCCTAAGCTGTTCAAATCCGCCTGCATAGCTTTCAAATCAGACAGTGTGTATTTCTGGCCATTAATTGCTCCGATAATGTAAGGAATCAAACGCTTCAGCGCTGTATCTGCAAGCCCAATGATTGGGCCTGCTGCCGGAAAGATCATGGTAAGCCCGACCGTGAGAACCTCCTCGACAGATTGAATGACTTCAGGGCTGATAGTGGATGCAACAGCCGGAGTAATGGAAGGATTAGCACTCATGGTAATTCCTTACTTGACCGCAAGCGCACCGCTGGGCGGTGCGGCAGGAAGTGCAGGAGGAGTAGATGAAATAAAATAAGCCGGATCGTAAGCAACAGTGTTTTTTCCACCCGGAAGATTGTACGTGACCGTAGTGTTCAGAAAATTAGAGTCAAATGCACGAACAGTTGTAATTATCTGAAATGCGGCACCCCAAGCGTTTGCTGCACAAGGAGAAAAGTCTGACAGATTCACGTTTACAGCTTGCCCCTCTGGAATTCCCGTTGCAGCTTTTACGTAAGCATTATACATGCAATTCCACGCTGTATCGTAAGAACCTTCAAGTGCGTTGATCTTGGTTTGCGTTGCTATGTCTGTAATTTTGGCTTGAATTTGAGGAGAGGTCATCATATCGTGTTCTGCGCGTCGAAAGGCGTAGGATACTGTTAGTACGGTAGGAGCTAACGTACACCCACACAAGACTACCGTAAGGATAAATGCCAGCCCGAGCTTGAACGCTTGTTTCATCTCTTCTCCTTTTTCAGCCGTGTTTAACGGCTGCCTCTTCGTTCTGGAAATTTTGAACACTGATAAGATAAGACTCTAATTCCTCGATTGTCAAGCATTCTTTTGACGAAAACATTTCCAAAGGTAAGTTAAGAGCGTGCAGGGAGTGCTCGACAAAAGGATAGAATTTGTTTTCTTTTACTATCCCGGCAGAAACGTCATAGAGCAACATTCCAACCATCAAGAATTCTCGTGCCGTAATGGCTTGTACACCGTAACCGTTTTTGAAAAACCAATGGCGAATCTCCGGGTCCGGAATGTCTTTCCCTGTACCACGAAAATGCAGAAGAGCACTCGTAAGTTGAAAATCCCATACCGGGTCCAACCGCTCAATAAATGTTGGATTCATGTATATCCGCATAATCTAAATGCCAAACTTTCTTTTGAATTTGGCTACGAAGGGGTGAGATGTGTCGGAACTCATGTGCGGAAAGGAGAGAAGGAGAGAACGCTCAGGAGATGACACACCTCACCCACAGGATTTTTTAAGACACTGTCTGCATCTGTTTGTTAGAAAAAGAATGTTGTAACGCAAGTAGAAGGCAAGCACGTAAGAGCGCAATTTCAGGAGTCGGTCCATACGCGATTGCCTTCATTTTTGCTTCCGTTTCCCACCAGAGAGCTTCATCGTTTAGATTGCCTCCATGAGGGCCACATTCAATTTCATAGGCATGAAGGCCAAATCCAGCTACATAAGCTCGATCTTTTGTTACCGTTTTCAAGTTTTCTGTAATGGACAACGGCCATGTATAGGAAACAGAAATACCAGTTCGCAGTAATGATGCTACTTCCATGATTTTTTCGAAACTAGTATAATGAGGAATAGTACAAAGCTTTTTGGCATCCGTAATACCATAAATGATTCGTCCAACAAGAGCATTTAAGAATGTGGGAGAACCAACGAGAATAGAATCTCTTAGCTCCTGATAATTTTCAGGAAGTTCTTCTATCCGTTTTTGTGTTGCCATACTCACAATCTCCACCGTTAAACATTTCCAATTTCATCAAAAAGTAGTTGTTTCAGTTCTCGGTAAGCACTTAATTTTCCCTCAAAATAAAGATCCATGTACGAAGAGCTACCTTCGTGAAGTTTAACGTGTTCTTTGATGATTTCTTCTACAATGCTTTTGAAAAGAATAAGACCTTCGCGGCGGCTATCCATTGTAAGAATTTCAACTATACGAATTAGTTTTTCACGTTCTGGAAACCGATCAAGTTCATATTGCATCAACTGACGGACACGGTCCCGAACTTGTCGGGCCGTATCCGCCAAAGGACGCTGCTGCGTCGCTACGACACTCATTATACCGTCAGGAGAAAGTCGTCCATGTCTCCGTGATGCCTAAGCATTGGATGTCCTATAGGGCGATAAAGCTCAACAACATCGCTGATATTTTCTCCAAGCTCATTCGTCAAGGTAGTCGTGTAACACTGTACACGAACCGCCAGAAGAATTTCACCTTCCACCGTCACAAGATAAGGTGTTGCCACATATCGGTAGCTCGGCGCCGATGCACACGAAAATGAAGCCACTGTCGGTCCAGCAGCATTATAGGGCATAATGAGCCCCATCGGGCCGGGTACATATACAATACTACGAAAGCCCCCTCTAACTCCCGCGTCTGCTACAGCCCGAGATACATAAGAAAGTAGTGAACTATCCTGCCAAAACGATGCATTTTCCTGCTTAAGTGTTCCACGGAAATTAGACACAGTGTTTAGAATCAGAGTGTAATAATGTGCCCGAGAAGTCATCAGGTTTCCGCTTAAAGCAAATTCCACAGGTCTAACTGCGCGCTCATCAAATCCAGAAAGAGGAATAGGAAGCCGCTGAATACAATTCGCGTAACTGATGACACCCGGATCATTGAACAAATTTTCACTTGTTCCCTGCCCCAACGTTGTGATAAGCATTTTTTGGGGGGCCATCAATATATTTTTTCCGGCCAACCGAGGATAAAGCGTTTTCGCGTCCGAGAAATTCATTGTAGTTGTTGGCTTTCCTCGTTGATAAACGCCTTGATAGGGCGTAAATCGGAAATGACCATACCACATCGAGCTTACTTCGGGAGGCACAAGAAATTCTGTTCGACTTACATTTGGTTCGACATAAGCACAATGCTGATCTAAAATAAGAATACGCCCGTTATTGTGATCACAGATGAAAATATATCGAGTATCTACTGCGATACCTGTCGGACGCATCCACGAAGCCTTATCGTTGCTTCCTGTACCTGCAACACCCGCTTTACCTGTGAAGTAATAATCTGCTGCACTGACACAGGCAAGCTGATTCGTGCTAGCATCAGACCAGAAAATATTACCACCAACAACTTTAGTAACACTGAAAAAGTCATTTCCTCCAAACTCCGGGGCATATCCGGCCAAAGTAAGCGGAACATAAACAGTCGCATAAGAACTAGCATTTGCGTCTACATAAACCGGCGTATCACGATTTGACCCAGCAACGTTTACTTCAAATGGTCCGTTGTTATCCTGACACCAAAGCTTGCCTGTACCAGTTGTAAGGGCATAACTGCGCCCGGAAAGCATGGTAGGAAAAACTTGAATACGAGCGTGGGTCCACTGCGCAGAATAACATCCGGACGAACCACTCGTATTGAAATTTCCATTATCCTTGAGAATCATCATACGTTGGTTGGCAGTATCTCCAACATAAATTCGTCCACTGGCATCTGTAGCCGTAGCAACCATGACTCTAAGTTGTCCGGTCAGTGTTTTTCCACCAGCATTAACAAAATTCAAATGGTACGTATCATTACCGGGTGTCGAAGTATACCCGAACCTACCTACATAGGTCATCGTCGCACCAGTCGTGTTCAACTTGATGACAGTATTATTGTCGGTAATGTAAAGCCCGGAACCATCATCAGCCAAACCCATCCCCTGACCATAAGGAGTAATGTGCAAAAGTCGAGTGTTATCGTAACTTGATGAAAGCCACGCTACCCAAATATTTCGTCCCTTTGTACCAGAATATTGAATCCATTGATCGCCAAAGCTGTCTGCGAACGTCCACGTATCCGGGTCAGTATTTGTAGCTGACCATTTTTCAACACGCTGGCGTTCACCCGCCTCATAATCCGAATCTATGTATCCACTACATCCAACGTAAAGATAATGATTTATAGAATCAAATTCCACACTCGCAGGACGAAGCCCCGGATAAGAAATTCCCCACGGGGCTAAATCCTTAAACATAGTTGAGTCTTTTGTCCGCCAAGATTGAATCGGTCCATAAGGAGTCATCGCTCCCGAACCCGGTGCCGGGCTACTATACCTTACTTGATACAGCGACAAGTCACTCATCTTGATGGAAACAATTCGATTTTGACGCGCACCGAGTACGACGAGACCTGATTGCGTCATATCCAGAGCGTCGTGTCCTTCATTTGATTCGAAAATATGAACTGCATCATTCGGTTCATCTAATGCAAAGTCCACTGCAAATGTTAATCCATTTTTCGTTCCCGCGTTTATTCCACCCCAACGACCACCCGTATCCCATGCGGCTCCGTACCGCGCAAGATACCCCCAAGTGCTATCATATTTTGTAAAAACATAACCACCATGCCCACCGGGCAAATCCGCATTTCCGTTACTCGTGAGCGTATATTTATTTCCAGATGAATCTTCACGATATCTTGGACTGGTTTTCCACGGATCAACGGCTTGAACTGATGCTGTCTTTGCCGCCGGAATCGAATAGCCGTTTTGAAGAAATACTGTTGGCAACATTGACGTTACATTCATGACTATGATACGGCTGCGGTCAGCCACGTACAAGTAACTATCATCCCCAAAGAATGAGTGACGCGGAAAGACACAGTGCCCATTATCCGGCATCGACACCCCTACAACTCCGAAAGCAGAGGTATAGCTAAATCCGGACGAAACTTTCATAATTCGGTAATTCAAAGTGTCAGAAATATAAATGTTGCCAGAGCCATCCACTGCTACACCTTGAGGTGTATTCAAGTGACTAGTATCCGTACCCGGTGTACCGGTTGTTCCAAACTGCCCTTGATAGACCATCGACGAGTTCAATTTAACTATCCGGTGATTACTGGCATCCGCTATGTAGACGTTTCCTGATCCATCAAGAAAAATTGCCGCAGGAGCATTGAGGTGAGTATTATCGGCTCCAGAAGTGGCATAAACACCAAATGACGCTGAAATAGCCAGCGTTGAACGGTTGACTTTCCATGCTTTATGTGCAAGACGATCACACACATAAAAATAAGTAGCGTCTACTGCAATACCAGTAGGTGCAAGAAATTGATCTGTTCCTATGTAAATTACGCTTTGTACTGAAGCCGCAGACGCCGATGGATTCGTGTAAGTTTGTCCGACGATTGATTTGTTGGCTTTATTAAACCCCACAACAGGCGGGAAAGAAACTTTTATCAACCCGACAATGGTGCCCGTGGCTGAATAGTTGGCATCTCCTGTGTTTAATGTTGCAGTAAGAGTAGACGCACCAAGAGTCGCCCAAGCCACAGAAAGTGCCACCGGCTTTTTAGATCCGCTCCACCAAAGAAGCGGAGCTTCAAACATGGCCGTTCCAGCATTTCCCACTGTTTGTCCGGATGATTTCAAGGTAATAACTGCGTCAGCAACAGACGCAAAATTCGTGGGCGTTCCCGTGGTAGATTGAAGATTGATTGTAAACCCGACAACTTGTATTTCTGCCTGCGCACTATAAAGCCGCTGAAAGGCATTCGGAATCATTCGATTCGCGCCAGTGTCCACCAACTGCCACGTTTTTGACTGTGCAGACGCTGCAAGTGAATACGCACCAACAATTCCCGATCCGCCAACCGCTTCGTTTGTTCCAGCAATCGTATCCTCAACATAATACTGACCATAATCCAGATACCCATGTCGAGTTTTCAATTCACCTCGCAAAAGCCGGTCAAATGATTCCTCCAAAATTCGGTTCAAATTCGTCCGTTCAGATACGACAGACGGAGCAATAAACACGAGATCATTAGGTTCAATTTTATCATGGAAGAAACCATCAGGTCGTGCGGAATCCCCTGTAACCCATGTTCCAGTACCTCCAGAAGTCTTTGTACCATTCTGATTCGAAATCGTCCATTGCCCGGTATTTCTACGAAAAACAAGAGCCACAGGAATCGCATATACGTAACCATCAATGGTATTCAATTCTGTCTTCGAAGTACCATCACCACTACCAGCCATCCAAAGAGAGGGGTCTCCTTTCGTGTCCTGCGCAGCAATAAAGACGTTCCGCGCCGTCGGAGAACCGGGTACAGAGCTATTACCCCCCTGTGCGAGCACATTTGCTTGATCTGACATTCCCATCGGGTTATAGTCTGGTGAAGCCACTGGCGAAACACGCAGCCGATGACGTACCTGAAAGTAATCTCCGTTATTGCCGCCCCAAAATCCAACATTACCTTGCAAGGTTGAATCATCAGGTGAAGTAATAACAGCAGCTTGTGAGCCCACAGCACCGTAAGCATAGAAGCTGGGGCCACTACGCGCGACATTCTGAAACCAAACCTCAATCCAAAGCAAATCTACTCTACTATTTGCAGCCGGCGCAGCAGGGAGATTCCAACAAATTTCATTGGTAATCCCAAAAGTGCTTGCCCCTCCCGCTTCATTAAACAAAGTAACGAGCACGCCCCCGACGTTCACATAAATAGGACGGTAAGCCAGAAAATCTCTTGCGCCTGTACCGCCATTCATCCGCATGTTGTTCCCGTTCCCGAGATATACCTTATTCGTTCCTTTTGTAACATCCTCATCTCGCAAATAAATTTGTCCAAATACTGACAAAGAAGATGTACCTGCAAGAGGAACAGGAACGGTTCCAACGCCAAGCGATGCAGAAATGTCGCTCGTCTTTAATACATCCGTAATCGGAAAAAGCACCCCGGAAGCATACCGTGCTTGCCACGATTGCGCTCGTGCCATGAATTCAGCGAAGGCAATCTGCTTTTGTGGGTAGCCTGCCGCGAGTTCAAGATCATCGAGCCGTGCATCAAGTGAAGCGTAGGTCTGCTGAAGCCCTGTGCGTGCCTGTATGACCTCCGCTGTCGTCGCTTCTAATTCAGTATTCAGCGCGATGTCATTAAGAATTAAATTCCGAAGTGGTCTGTTATCGACATCAAATCTGTAAATATCCGATGAGGTAAAAAGCTGTACGTCTGAGTCACTTGTCAATATAGTTGCCATTTACGATCTCTCCCTATTCAGATAATGCCTTCAGAGCTAAAACTTGTTTCCAAAGTAAAGACGGAGCTGAATTTTGGTATAGCTAAAATATGTAGGTCCAAACAGCGGTCAGAACTACCGTGTTGTCCTTCGTGATAGCTCCTGAAACCTTATGACTGAAAATGTCTCCATTACCTTTCACAAGACAAGCTTCGTGATAAGTCTGCGTTCCAGAACCATTACCTTCACTTGATCCAACGACCGCTGTAAACCGCACTTTCAATCCCGTAGAACCATCAGGGAAATCGTAAGACGTAGATTTCTGAATGATGAGCGAACCCGATAATCCAGTATCATCCACCGTTGGAGCCGTTGAACCGTCTCCGAATTTCATAGCAACGACTTTATGATTATCAGTGGAATCTCCGGCCAGAAGATGCGCAAGACTAATTCTTCCAAGCTTCACAACAATATTGTGTCCAGTATCTATACCAAGGATTTCACCTGTCAACGCATGTGAACGAATAATCGTAAGGATGCCAAAGCCCGCAGGAGCCCGATCAACACCAACACTTAACCAAATAGCTCGAAAAGCCATTTCAGCGGAATGTTCAATTTCACGCAACTTAGCTTCAAGAAGCGGATGAAGTTTTTTCGTACGAGACATGACAACCTCCTAAACGTGTGTTGTTATAACAAGCCGCGAAGCATATTCATAAGTCTGATCTCTTGTGGGAGGGTAATAAGGATTTCGAGACGGCCAATCATTCATGTCTACTACACCGATAGGAGACCCAACCGGATATCCTCCAACCCCCAAGCCGTCACGGTGCATGATAAAATGATAGGTTTCTTCTTCTATCGGTGATTCGTCCCAATAGAAGTCTTCTTGAGGGTGACAATAACCACGTTCAGGAAGCCTTTTCATGTTAATTGTCGGGTCCGTAGAAGAGTGAAGACCCGGCTCTTTTCGTGTAACCCCAAGTGCGAGCAACCCTTTTCCATCAAGGCGAGTTGAACGTATGGCATCTCGGTAATAAATAGGATCGTCAGGTAAACAGTATGGAAGATACCAACCCGGTTCTTCTGGATACCAGTCTACGTCCATTTCAGTCTGCTCAGTAGGAATCGGGCCACACTCGACAAATGGAATTACGAACATGATATAGTCAAGCACCGTGTGAGCAGGACGGAAATAATCAATCCTCTCCATGAGATATTTCAAGTCTTCTGTAGAAAATGAAACAGACGTTCCACTCGATTCCATAGGACATGCAACAGGGTCCGTATTGTACGGATATATTGGTGTCGGAACCATAATTGAAAGTGGCTGAATACGAAGGCCGAAGTAAGGTGACTTATACCAGTTCCCACCATTCTCTAACAGGTAGGAAGAATTATCTGGAGGTGGAAGTGGATTCCCTGCATCATCCTTGTAAACATAATCAGTATAGGTGTTCGTCATCACCGTCGGATAAAACAGAGAGTAATTATCCGTCCAGAGTTCTTGAATAGAAAGGTCATAATCGAGCATGTAGAAAAGAATTTTGAAGACTTCAAAGGTTCCTTTCCATTTCCAAAGCTCGACAGCATTTTTGAGTTGAAATCGCTGAGATTCAATGGAATCAAGCCGGTTCAATGGATACCCAAGTAAATAAGCAAGTGCATCAAAATACTTCGAATCACAATGTTCTATGTCAAAAATATCCGTGAACTGGTCTATCAGCGATTTGACTTCATCTTGCGTCAACGCTAGGATTTGAATGAAATTCTGCAAATCCCCCGTCTGTTTGTCATCATCCTGCATTACCGCAGGTAAGTAACTAAAAAGACGTGTTTGAAAAAATCCACTAAGCACTTCTGTAGCTGGAGACTCAACAGAAGGAGCCAGAAGTTCAGTCTTCGCCCCATCCTGTGCCACAGAATAGCGGAGTGCTCGTGCTGTAACAAGATCATTTTTAGAGAGCGGAAGCAAAGGAGAATCCGATACACCCAATAAATCAAATGTCCAGTGCCCCATCTTATTTGACTGTGTGTTAGCAAGAAAGGTACTATTAACGTAAATCGAAATCGCTACACCTTCAGCAATATTATTGGAAAGATCCGCGTTAAACGGCGTGATGCCATTTAACAAAGGCACGTCCCCGGCAATATATCTCTGACGTTCATAAATTGGTGACGGTGCTTTCGAAAGATCATCCTGAGCATAAGGTGCGCGCGGTTGATCAATACCCCCAACAATGTAAACGATAGTCGAATCGGAAACATCTTTTCCAACAGCCCGAGCTTTTACATAAAGCTGATCACCAAATTTAACTCGTTGAATACCACCGACAAAAACAAACTCTGAAATATTAACCTGCCAACTTTTAACAGACAAAGAATCCGCACGAGTAAAAGCTGTAGCCACACGTCGTGTGTTCAAATAAACATAAATGATCGCTCCGGCAACTTCTTCATTCAAAGTTCCACTGATTTGCGCAGTGCCACTAAAAATAGTAGCACGATCAACTTTCGGTGTAACTGTTTTAACCATTACTATTCACGGCAAAGTCAAGCAAGGATTCGGCAGTGGATCAGGAACGGGTGAATCAATATTAGCAGTCGTTGTGATTCTAACGTGCTCAATGGCACTACCATCTTTAGCATCTCCAAGAATTGCCTTATTAGACTTGTCAAAATCGTTGATACGAATAAGTTTCCAGCGAGACACCGGAATATCCGCATAATCAGGTATCGTTTCTATCCACCGATAAACGGTTTGATATATGCCTGTACCTATAATACCTCCATCATTATCATCGCTAGAACCCCCCTGCGAACCAATCGGTTGAAAATTCGTACCCCCAACAAGAATTATACCTTGTGTATACACAGACTGACTGAGCTTGACCGTCGCCCATGAAACTCCCGGTACACTGGAAATGAGTTTTGCTACGAGCGACTGCCGAGCATCCTGTCCAAATTCCACGTTGGCGTAAGAGAAATAATCCTGTACTGCCAGCTTTACATCTGCCGCGACAATTTCCGGGTCATACCGCATTCGATCCACGGCAACGATAGCCGATATGATGATGTCTACCCATTCTGGCGCGCGAAAAACAAGACGAGTTGTAACCGGCTTTCGTTCTTCCAAGAGTGTTTGTACGTTGGATTTAATTGTTGTATAAGCTGTGGAGTCTGATTCGACAAGATTTCCGTTAGTGTCAAGCGCCAAAAATACTACCATGACTCGATTGATAAGCTTGACGTTTGGATGCTCTTCTTCCTGTTCACCCCACGCATTTGCTTTATCGACACCGTTGATACTACGAGTAAGAGCTATGTAATCATTCTTGGACATTGCCCGAAAAAGCGCAGACAATAACGCTGGTCCATTCTGTTTCGCATTTTCAATCGTCTCAGGATCTGCGCCTCCCGAAATTGGAAGAATATTCGTAGCAATTAGCTGTACAGGAATTCCGTTCGCGTCTGTAATAACAGAAGAAACACTGGTAATAGTGCCCGCAGCTAGATTTCCTACGGAGCCTAAAGTGAGAATCGGATAAACATAAATATTTTGGCCTAATGCTGGAATTTTCCCGAACTTTCCATCTCCAAATTGCACGTAGACATTTCCTCGTGCATCTTCACTTGACTGAAAAACTTGATCATTTGACTCGGAAGTAAGAAACGATGAAACATTGGACCAAGAAAGCGAGGAAGCTTCCGATGAGCCAATCTTGACGATGAGCAGGTTTCGATCAATACCTTGTATGCTTAATACGTATCGTTGATTTGCCGTACCATCTGCTGAAAAAACTTCCGGAGCAGTTATTTTTTGCCCTTGAATGACTCCAACTATCACAGAACCCGGAGCACCCGGTTCTGACGCTGTTAAGTAAGCATCTTCCGTAGTATAAAAATCCACAGAGTCTACGTTGTCACTACGCCCGGAAAGTTGAGTTCCAGCCGGAATATAAATTGAATTCGCGTGTCCATTCACAGTTCCATATGTAGGACTACTAGCCGCTGGAGACACGGAGAGTGTAACTTGTCCTTTGGCTGCACCATACCCCAACAAATCATAATCTATAAGCTTCAACAAATTTTTGACATTAGCTCGTTGTACCGCAGTTGGAAGCTGTGTCTCAGAAAATTTCTTATCAAGGTAAAAGAGCAACTGATCTTGCATGGCAATGAGAAGCTCAAGAACCGCAATACCAAGATCAGATTCATTTAGATCCGTCCAACGCCCGACGCTTAATACCGGAATTCGCGCAAAAAGTTCATCTCGCAACGAGCGCCAATCTGCATTCGTATAAGAAATTTTAGCAGCAGGAGTAAGTTGTAAAGTCATTATGGCCTACCTTGAATAGGAAGTACCATACCCTTAGTAGAAATTCTATTTGATTCAAAACCTGTCACGCTGCTCGTCATAGACATTCCCTTGATTTCAAAAGGAAAGACGAAAGATCCCGTTTGGTGTGTCTGTACCACGTAGAAATTGATGACGATTCCAATATACTCAGGACGATTATCGTCCCTCTGGAAATAGACATTTGTGATGGTAATACGCCGTTCCCAACGCCGCAAAGACTCGACAGTGTAATAATAAAGAAGTTGATTCGTAAACCCATCACTCGGTTCAAAAACAAGATCATAAAGCCTTGAATTATGGATGAAAACCCCAGCACTTACAGCATAATTTTCAGTCGTTGAATTTGCCAAGTCAAATACTTCGAGAACCAACCCGGTTTTTTCTACAAAAAGAACTTTATGATTATGCCATTTATTTCCCTTCAGTATTTGTGGGGCTAACAAAGCTACTGGAATTCGACGTATCAAGGTCGCGCGACTAATCTTAAAATGCGAACATACACGCTGCACAACTTCAGTTCTATTCTCAACCCGCAAAGTAGTTGAAAATTTACGAATAACCTCTGCTGATATTGGCTTTTTGCGCACTAATCCAAGCGTGCGTGCATAAGCCCGCCCTAAAAGACTGCGCGACCACACCCCACTTTGCCCTACTCTCCTACATACTTCTACACGATGCTCATGTGCAAGACGCTGTCGCTCTGGACTGTGCCTACGCGCGTACTCTTCAAGCCGTAACATCTCTCGACGTTCCCGCATGATTTTCCAACGCTCTGCCAAAGATGCCTTCATTTTCGAAATACGCCTCTCTTCCGAATGTGCAGAGCGTCTGTAAGCAGCCAGATTTTTCAAAGCAATAGCTCGCATTTTTTCCCGGTGCTTCGGGTCTTTCCAAAGTCGTTCCAAAGGCATTCCCGGAGTAAACATATGCTTGATATGCTGAGCATGAAGCTCAATATGTTCTTTTTTCTCCAGCGCCACAAGATTATCCGGACTATTGTTTCGCTTACAAAAATCTTTATGATGTACGATATGTCCAACTTTTACGTTTAATACTACCCTGTGGGTAGGACACCATTTGTTCAAGTGAGAAAGATATGTTTCCTCATATCCTTTTCGATTTATCTTGCGATAAAGAGGCATTAAAGACATTCCAGTAAGAAGATTTTCAGCCGAACAATACATACCCCCCCGTAACATGAAGGGGTGTCCAGCCGTCACCAAAATAGATTCCATGTTATCTAGCGTAACACGAAGCACTTCTTGAAATCCACGAGATACGGCACCGGGAGAGAACGCAGGAACCATTTTACCGTCCCTATTCCCGTAAACCCATACCGGAACACCTACAAGTTCTCTAATTAAACGCTCTGTGCCGTTCAAGAGTGGGATTTTCGTATCTCCTGACACGCAACCGAATTCTGGTTGCATAATACGTTCACCGGGACGGGTACGTAAAATCGTCTGAATCGAAGAGATAATTTTGTCAAGCCCGTTGGCCGTTGTGACTGCACGAACTCCTTTTCCCACAGAAAAAGAAAAAGGAGACCGCATTCCGGTTCCAATTACGTCGCGCGAGCCGAGAGGTACACCAGTAAGTGACAACGAAGTTCTCTCCTACGAAGATAGTTCAGATTACTTGCATTTTTGTTGCGCCAGCAATAATAGTTGATCCTTCATCCGTCATACTTCCAACCATACCAACAAATTTTCCTTCAACTTTCGTTTTCGTAGAAAGTGCTGCTACTAAAGTTGCTGTGCCGTGCCCTGTCAAAATTGAACCAAGAAATGCCACAAAAAGTCCTCCTATCTTAAACTTTGTGGATACATTACTCGTAACTGTACGGCCATCGTCATCAGGAGAAGTAAGAGTGGCGATAGCTGGCATTTTCTTAATTCCAATTATACAAAGAAGCAGTACCCGAAAGCGTTCCGGCAACCGAAATTGCCATTGCCGCAGATTGTTCCGTAAGAGTTCCAGAAACGTCAAGAAGCATTGTCGCAGCATATTCCGAAAGAGACGTAATGGCCGTAATGGAAATAGCAGACCCATCAAATACCATCACGTCGCCCCACATATCACGAATTTTGATGGAGGAAAGAGTAACTTCGACATAAGTAACACCCGGCACAGGCTCCCCTGCTCCAATACTGAGAACCGCACCTGCTCCAGCAACCGTAGCCGATCCTCCAAAAAGCCCTAAATAACCAGCCGCAAGTGCGAGAGCCCCCAACGAAATTCCTGCGGAAACAACAACTCCTCCACTTATAAATGATGAAGCCATCACTCCAAGGGCTCCAACGGTCGCTCCACTACTTTGTGTGAAAACCCCACTGACTACGGAATTCCATTCTTCATAAATCGTATCCGTAACCGTGACATCGCCTCCGAAAATATCTGCTACACTTCGAATATGACTCATCGTAGCAATCATCGCGGAAGGTCCAGAATAAGTCGTTCCCCGCGATACTACGAAAGTATCCTGAACATCAAGCCCTACGGCAGCTCCTATGATTGCACAGCGATCAAACCTGAGTCGGGTCTGCTTCACCCCTGCTCCTGCCGAAGAAACCCCATTCACCACTCCGGAAATAACCGGGCACAAAACCGCATCCACATCAGTCTGCGTAAGATTCAACCCGTCTCCAGCTAATCCACTGATTGATTGAACCTTCCTGAGCTTGATTAGAGATTCGGTCGCTTTGATGCCGTCTCCGGCCAACCCGGAGATCGAATCCTGCCCTACCACGTTAACCGTAGAGCCCGCACCTGCCACGATACCGTCTCCGGCCTGCCCTGTGATGGCCGTACCCTTAGAGGCCGTAATTTGACAGTCTGAACCCGCGTTTACACCATCCCCAGCCATTCCGGTAACTGCCTGACACTGTGACAGGATGAGCCGGGCTGCTGCCCCCATCTTGACCCCGTCTCCTGCCATTCCAGTAACTGCTGCCGCTCCCTGTAAGGAAGCATAAGAATCATCTCCAAGCGTAACCCCGTCCCCACCCTCTCCTGTAATGTTCTCAACAAAAAAGGTAGCGAGACGAGAACCTTCAATAATTTTTGCGCCGGAACCCGCTAGTCCATTGACCTTCGCAACTTCATAAAGTTGGAGAAGAGATTTATTTGCGGCGTAAACTCCATCCAAACCCATCCCCTCAATGGTAATAACGTCGTTTACATAAAGCTCAGAAGTCTCATCAAGATGAATTCCATGCCGACCAGTTCCTATAAGTGATTGCACACTGACAACATGACCGTGGCCGCCATTTTCAAGCTGAATAGCGTCCTTCGCGTCACTCTTAATAAGTTGCCCACCAAGCATAAAAATCGAATTCAGATTTGCACCACGAATAGCAGAATTTCCTTGACCACGAATTATTTTGAACGTACGAACTTCCGCCCCAGCATGATTATCAAGGAAAATTGCAGAGTCAGAGTTTCCGATAATTTGATCGCATTTGTTACAGAGCACAAAACCGTGTGTATCTCCGAAAATGGCCTGTATCTGTCCTTGAATCAGCGCACAGTTCAACCCTTCGATTCGGGCGTAATTTTCAGCATGAGCAGCATAAGTAGCTACGCCTTCAATTACAGCACACTCGATAGCCTGAATTACGGAACGATCAAGTGCCCATAATGCTTTCACACCTTTGATTGAAGGACATTTTGAAAGAAGCACAAAAGAAGCACCGTCAGCTTTGATTGCTGCCGTCCCATGAGCCGAATAACTACAACGAGTAATTCGCCCCTGCGAACCGCTAGAAAAATCACATCCAATATCACTTGCGGAAAAAATAGAATTATCCGCGCGAAGATAAGAGCGTGCTTTTAATTGCCACTTGCTCGTCGAAGTGATATTGTAAAGATCCGCTTTTGAACCAGTAAGCGCAACATTACCACTACCAAAACCCGTACCTCGTGACATGAGAAGCGAATCGCTTCCCACAATACTTTCGCATTTTCCACCTTCAATGAATATATTGTTGTTTCCCTGCAATATCAAATTTCCGATGATACACGAATAAAAACGAACGTGTACATCCTTCGGAACGACAGCATCACCTTTTTCACCAATTACTGTAAACGAGTGAAGATATCGCCCTTTTTCAGTCTTGTAATTAAAGTCTATTACTGATTGGATAGACACGAATTATTTCCTAGCTAAGAATTCAGAAATAGGATACGCCCATTTACTGCAATTACATGGCGGACACGCCACAGTCAGATTACAGACTAAATGTTTTCCTCCTCTAGCAAGAGGAATAATATGATCTACATGCCGCCATTTCACTGTTGTGGGCTTTCTACAATATGCACACGGAATATGTTCCGCAGTCCTAACCCACCGGTAAAAAGCTACCAACCCGGCCTTTTCTTCTTTAGGTGCGTTGTGTAAAAGCTTAGCACGAACTCGAAAATACTCCCAACAATAATTCAGGTTTGCTTTGTACCACGCGCGCTTTCGTAAAAGAATTCGCTCTCGATGCTTTGCGTAGTGTTCCTTTAAATGTTTAATCCGCCATTTCCGTGAAGCTACCAGAATCTTCGCGCAAAATTCAGGATCATTCCTTTGTTTCTGCGCCCACAAGCGACTGCGCCTTCGCGTCTCATCAGGAGGCTTCTTATCCCACAGGCGACTTCGCCTCTTAATCTTCGCTTTATGCTTAGCGTAATAGACTTTGAAATACGCTTTCCGGTCAAAACTCATTACTTTGTCTCCCCTCCAGACAAATCTCCAATAATCAAGGCGTCTCCCCCAACAAGGAGATCCCCTTCAACGAAGGCGTCTCCTTTGATCGTTGCCCGCCCGAGAATTTCGAGGGATTGGACATTTATGCGCATGACAACCGGCCCGGTAATTTCGACATATCCAGCCGCCGCGTCGAGAATGATTCGCGCACCCGCGTCCCCACCAGACGAAGAAGAAAAAATAATCCGCTTTGAGCCTGCATCAAGTTCAACGGACATTTCATCTTTCGCTCCAGCATAATTAGTGTTGTCTTTTTCAACTGGACGTGAAAGAATTTTGATGCGCTCAGAGCCAACGTGTGCGTGCAAAAGCAAACTCTGCCCTGCCGCATCCACGAGGAACATTCGCGTTTCGTTTGCGACAGTATCCTCAAAAGTAACAGGGGGTTCACCTTTCGAAGCCAGCATATGCCCACGCTGACTAACATTTTGAAGATTTGGTACTTTCTGGACTTCACTTTCCATATGAAGCCCCTGCCCGGCCCGGTCTACGACTGAGATGTTCTCGCGCTCGTCCTTGTCGTCGAAGACGATAGCCGCACCCTTTACGCTCTTGGCAGGAACCATGACTTCCGGTGAAGCATGGAGCATCTGAAGAGCTTCGATAGGAACTTCTGGACCCTTCGGCCCGGTCCATTTGTCCGTGGTTCCAGCCATCGAAATTTCAGCAAGAGGCAGCCCCATCGTACGAAGATACTCTTGTTGCTGTTTGTTGACGGCAAAAAATCCGCCCATGTAAATTGGTAATTCCGGATTTCCTGATGCGAACATAACCCATACAGTCGAACCAACCGGAGGGATCATGAATGAACCGTAATCATTTCCTCCAGCAAAAGGAAAGCATGGCATTGCCCACGGCAAATTTTTCGTCGGCACCTTCGTTGTAATATCTGTACCTTGTGGTCCGTGGATTTGATAAATACGTACTTTTACGCGCCCCATCTGAAGCGGATCAAGAACATATTCAACAATACCGGGCCAAGCACCATCGAAGCGCGCGGAAGAGTGCTGTGGGCGGGAGCTGAACCCCCCAGCGATTGCAGGCGCATCCTGATAAGATTCAGCCATATTAACCGAGCGTACTCGTGGCTTTTTCGCCACTCTTTGCGGAAGTTCGCCACAATTTCAGTGTTGTTTCGTATGCTCCGTCATTGATATCATGTGTAATTCCACATGACCAATAAAGTCCAGAAGTCCAATGAAGCCCTCCATCAGGTTTAGCTACAATGATTTCGTATTTCTTAAAAGGCTTGAGCGTCGGATCACCTACAACTTTCAAACTTCCTGTAAACGCCGCCATCCATGCATATCTGTACCACCAGTGTTTTGCTTCGCGCTCTCCAAAATATTCATCTGGCTGTACGCTATAAGTACGTCCCCCTTCTTGAAATTCTATTTCGCTTTGAGCTTTCTCTGTCTGTTTTTTAGCAGGGTCAGTGACATTTCCTTTACCAGTACCTTTCGTGTCACTTTTCAAATTTGCCTTCAACGCGGTATCTGTTAGATTCATTGTAGGATTTGTTGAAGACCCTCCAAACAACAAAGCAGCAAGAAGATTTCCTTGAAAATGAGGGCAGAATTCAATAACTTCTGTTTGTCTGTGCCTCCAGATAAATGTCTTAACCGGAGCTTCTTCTGTCTTTGGAGGATGAAAATGAAGTTCATTTTTTTCCGCATCAAAGTAAAGAACATACCCGGAAGCTTTGTCCTTCTTGCGTTCAGCCTGCCGTAGAAGCTTGTTCATGATGAACGCAAGATCCGTTGAAGTCTGCTGCCAGCGCTTATCTATGAGCTTTGTGTCATCTTCGTCTTCACGATATTCAACATCACTCGTGTCGTCTACCACAGCTTTGAAGCCATTATCCTTGGCAATTTGTGTCACGATCTCGTGGACTTTCTTGTTTTCCCAACATCTCGTTTTCATTTGTCGATGAAGATTCAACGCGAGAGACATTCCCTTTAACCGAATACGAATTCCATCTACGAGAAATTGCGGAATATACTCAAGAATATATCCTTGATACATGGGAGAACGCCCACCAGTTGTGTACCCGAACTGAAATTGACATTCTCCTTTTGATTTAGCGACAAGTGTTTCAATCGTGTCATAAGTTGGATCAAATAAAGTGAATTCGAAAGTTCCGATAGTTTCAACCGTAAAATCACACTGAAAACTTTCAAGATGTTTTGGACGACCTGTAAAATCATCTACTGTAACTGGTGTACCTGCGATCCACAGCCAAGCAAACGCAATATGCGGGTTAGGCGTGATGGCTGGGTCTAGCACGGCACACCTTAACGAATAGCCCCATTACGCATCAAAGGAGAAATATCCGGAATACGAAGTACATCACCTTCGGTAAGCTCATCGCACGAAAACATGAGCCCATTAACGTGCGCCAGCACCCACCAGAGTTCCGGTGTCTGGTAATACTTGTAAGCGATCAAATCGAGTCGTCCGACATCCGCTGAAGTGACTGTATGGTAAACATCGTTAGGAGAAAACAGAATATCCGGTGGAATCCATGTCCCCCAAAACTTTTCTCCACCCTGTTGAAAAAGAAGCTGTCCGTTAAAACGCGAGTAACCACTCACGATTTCAGAATCAGCAGGAAGCGGTTTAAGCTCCTGAGTTTGCATTAGTGTGCGCCTCCCCTTCTATCCAATGTACCCAACGGAGTATCTTGTACTTCAGCGAATTCAAGCGTTACGCGCACTCCATGAGGAAGACCGGGGCCAGCTTCCCACGGCCATGCTCCAAGATATTCCGCTTCCGCGTTCGTACAAACACACTGAAATCCTGTTACAATATCTCCAATATTTACAAGACATTTGTGAGGGGGTGCAATGCCTTTGCTGTAATCAGGATAAGGTAAGGATAAAAGAAGATCCACATCATGTTTAATCTCTCCAGTGCTCTTAGGCGTACCATCTGCCGTAGGATCTGTAAACATATTTGCCGTAAATCGAATAATACGAGAAGGCCCCGCGCTATACCCACGAAGAGGTGAAGAACGCCCCTGAATATTATATGTAGCCCAATTCGATCCTTTTGAATCGGCAATGGTATCTGGAATAAACTGCATCGTAAACTGATCTCCAGTTTCAATATCATAAACAGTGCAGTTTGCAGGATCTAGATAACCCATTTATCCACCCATACCTCCACGGTTGAGTGCTTCGCTTTCACGAGAAAATTGAGGCGCACCAGAAGTATTCTTACGGTGTTGAAGAACCGCGAGCTGTTGTGCTAAAATCGCATTAGCTCGACGAAGTTCCGCAAGAATACTTTCATCCCCCTGAGTTTTTCCAGTATAGGGTTTTACTGCCGTGGAAGCCACTGCTGTACCAGAAAGCACCCGCTCGGCACTTGCAGCCTTCGGCGTAGTTTCTACATGCAGATGTGGTCCACTCCACTCTTCACGTCCTGTAGGCTTGCGCTCATCACCGACTTTGTACCCAGCAGTTTTGTAAGCTAAGATGAGTTCTTCAATTTCCCTTTCTGTCCTATCCTTCGTCCGAATATCAGCAGCCATTCCAGCATAATGCTTACTGCCTGAAACGTGTTTTCCACCTGTTGTTGAAGTTGCCGTAGCACCATAAGCTGCTGCAATTTTCACAATGTCTGCAACATTTGCTTTGCCCGGTGTTTCTGATAATTTTTCGTTATAAGACATCGGTGCAACAAATTTTTTGAATTCAAAGGTAGTCGCCGCGTGATCAAGATGCTCTGCGGCACGCGATAAATCAGTAAATGTTTCTGTCTTTTTTTCTGTAACTTTTGCTACATCAGAGGTCATTTCTTCAGACGTTTTTACATGAAAATCTCTTAGTTCCTTGACGAGCTTTGCATATTCTGCCTGAAGAGGTTCCAATTCTGCATAGGTTGCACCTTTCCCCGCAGTTTTCTTATTGAATTCCTCAAATTTTTCAGCAAGATCCGGTGCTCCATATTTACGTGCTTTCGCGGCCATCTGAACGGACTGTTCAGACATTTCTTTTGCGATGTTATCCGTGATGACCTTGGATGCAAACCGCATATCAAAGAAGCCTTTTTCACCTCTTTTATCAGTACGATTCGCAATAATATCTCCAAGTTTATCTGTAAGTCTATGTAATTCTAAGTCAAGTAAAATACTCGTACCAAGCGAAGCCACACCGCCTGCAACATGCCTGCCTAAATTAGCATATTTAGCCGCCTTAAGCGCGCGTACGGCTACTCCAGCATCTTTGGTGACTTCAAGACCTGTTTTAATCGCTGAAGGCGCAGCTTTAGTTGCACCTTCGATTATTGTTGGAACAGCTTTCTCTCCTATACCAAAAAGTTTCTTGACTTGAGGCAACATCATTTTCACTACAGTTCCCCAAATCAAAGTTTGTTCCGCCACACCAAGCATTCCTTTAGTACCCTCTCCAAGAGAAAGCGCTTTACCTGCAAATTTATCCGCAGCAAGATTAAGTTTTTCTGCTGCGTGCAAAAGAGTTCCATACGCCTTCTTTTGCTGCTCAGTTATAACCCCCCACGCTTTTTCCTGAGCCTTAGCAACATTTTCTCCCGCAGTGAAATAAGGTTTCCACGCCTCTTCCATCATCTTTGTAGCTTCCGGACCACCTTTCCCCATCTGCGCAAGCTGCTTCCCAGCAACCGATTCTCCTAAATAACCGGGACCTCCACCAGCAGCGACACGTTGATTTGCAATTTCTCCTGTCGGTGCAATCCCCATTTGAAGCATCACATCACGCGCAGCGAAACTCCCCATAGGTACATTTCCGAACATGCCTCGTACACTTGCTGCCGCTTGATTCTTGAAGGTTTGAATTCGTTCCGCAGCACCTTCAACACCATTTTCCAGATCAGCGAGCATTTGCATCGCTTCCTGTGGCGACGCTCCACCCAAAATAAGCGCTTGAAGACCTTTCTGCCCTTCAGCCATTCCCCCTTCAAGGAGACTTTTCGTGTCATTGACGACAGCTTCAGCTTTCATCCCGTAAAGAGACATATTCGCCGCAGCCTTCAACGTGGAATCCGCAATATTCTTGGTAGCATTAGCGTTATCTGTCAAGCCAAATCTAACGTATTTCAACTGTTCGTAAAGACTAGCTTGCTCCTCAACGGTAACTCCAGAAATCTTAGCGACAAGCGCAGACTTTTTTGCTTGCTCGTCAAGAGCTTTTCCAGAAATATTGTAATATTGTTGCCATGTCGAAATAAGGGCTCCTGCTTCCTCCGTAGCCAGTCCTGTAGCATCACGAAGCTCAAGAGCTGTTTTAGCCCCCTCTTTGAAGTCCGCCAAACGAATTACAGGTCCGCGAGATAACGCAACATTAACTTTTTGAAGCTCAGCAAGAGTCGCCCCTGTTATCGCCTGCACATTAGCGATTTCCGTGTATCGCTTTCCAAGATCCGCTTCACCCGACATTAACGTCAGGTGAGAAGCTTCCTGCGCCATTTTGTAGGTAGCTTCAGCTTTATCAAGTGTCTTTTTTCCTACAGCAATAGCTAACCCACCGAGAATAGATTCTCCAACTCCAATTCCTTTGATACGTGTTAAAAATTGCTCTACAGTGCCGAACATGGTTTTCGACGATTTACCGGCCTGTTCAACTTTTTTCTCATACTTATCAAGTGCTTTGACGGCTTGATCCAAAGACTTCGGCACTTCCTTACCAAAGAACCGATATCGCTCAACTATTTTTTCAAGCTCTTGGCGGTTAGCCTGCACAAAATTCAACCCTTCCATAGTTGATTTCTTAAAAGCAGCATCCACCGCAGCCGTTGAGACTATCGCTTTTTTCTGGTAATGCTCAAAAGGTTCAGGTTTCTCTAATTCATCATAAAATTTTGCCAACTCACTTGATTGCCCATATAAAGCACTTCCCCCTTTAGCAGCATTTTTTCTCAGACTTTCAGTAAACTTGTCACTACTAATACCAGCCTTTGCGTATTGTCCTTCCATTTTTTCTGCAAAATCTCCCATTTCAGGAGATACAGTTTTTGCCACCGGAGCGGCCATCGCAGGCGCAGGCGCTCCAGCCATCGTTGGGGCAGGAGCAGGAAGCACCATTGGTGTAGGCACCCTCGCCGCAGTAGGCGTAGCCGCTGCTGCTTCAAAAACTGGATAAGGAGTTTTTACAGCCGTAGCCATAGCAGGTGCAGGAGCAGCAATCTCAGGAGGAGGAATATTTACCACACCCGGAGTAGGAAGCACCATTTCCGGAGAAGGAACATGTGCAGCCGCAGGTGAAGGAAGTTCAATTTCAGGTGGAGGAATTTTAGCAGCCGTAGCCACTGTCGAAGTAGGGGCAGGGAGCATCATTTCCGGAGAAGGAACATGTGCAGCCGCAGGTGAAGGAAGTTCAATTTCAGGTGGAGGAATTTTAGCAGCCGTAGCCACTGTCGAAGTAGGGGCAGGGAGCATCATTTCCGGAGTCAACGCCTTCATTGCAACAGTCGCAGGAGCCGCCATTTCAGGAACAGGAATTCCTGCTGCCATAGATACAGGAGCTGCTCCCTTTGGAGCAATATACGGCGTCTTCGTAGCAGTTGCTACCGGAGCTTCCTTTCCAAGTATCGGAACTTTTGTCGGAGTAGATAACGTCCTTACACGTCCCGGTAAAGGCACTAATGTTTCTGGAAGTGGCGCAGTTTCCGGAGGAATAAATTTTGAAACTGCCGCTAAATTTTTCGCCATGATCGGTGTAGACACCGCAGGCGCAACCTTCATACTCGGTTGGGCTTTAGCGAAGCTCTCTTGTGCTTTTAATATCGACCCAACAGCTTTTCCTTGCCGAGCCGAACTGTCTTCCCATGCCTTTGAAATCCTCGTAGCACCACGAATCTGATTTTCAACAGTGGCAGCAAGATCCCGATCAGCCTGCTGAAAAGAGCCAGAAAGCTCATTTTCCGCCGACATTTTGAAGCGGAAACCCGCTGCATCAACACTACCAATATCAGTGTCTTCGTTAGCCACTAGGTTCTACCTTTTATTTCCCTCTGCTCAAAATCTCGTTGCTCCTGAAACTTTCTGAGAAACGCTTTTCTATCATAGGTTGGCATTGCTTCAATATCAGACCATGATTGGTGAACATGATACATGAGAGTAAAATATTCGTTATACAGATTTTCCCTTTCCACGCTTGTTAGCACGAAAAAAGGAGGCCGAAAACGGCATGTCCGCCTTAAAATAATTTCCACATCGAGGAGCCTGACACTCCAAATCCAATGCGGTAATGACTCCGGGAGTGGTCTCTTCTACGGCTTCTTTAAGAGTGCTGATATCTTCCCCAATGAGATTCTCAATAAAACGCAAAGCCGCCGAAATTTCGTAAGGCTTACCATCAACCGACAAAACATGCTTTGCCATGCGATAAATGAAAGCTGGATCGCCTGCTTCAAGTCCATGTGCCTTTGAAGTCTCTCGACGGGTATATCTGATGATGTCCGCGTCGTCCTTACCCCGAAGAAGACGAAATTCGACGTTCACCTTCAACCGAGGAAGCATGATTGTAAACGGTTCCCTGAAATCATCTGGTGCCATCTTCAACTCAAAATCTTCAGGAATTTCACAGGACGCATCCACCCGAGCGCCGCAATCCGGGCATTTAGTTGTGAACTCGTAATGACTACCATAACTATTCGCTCGAAGAACCAGCATCAAATAGAATTTGTCAGATGAGAGCATCTCATCCACCGAAAGCACCAGTGCTGGATTAGGGTCCGACTTCATGCACCGCTTCAAAATGATGTCAAAAATTTCTGACACGTTCGAAGCTGTCATCCCGGCAACGAGTGCTTCCTCACGTCCAGTAATGGGGAAAAGCTCTACGAGACCAGTAGGGCACTTGTCACTATAAAGCTTCCCCCGAGAGGGAAGCTCCACGATGCCTGTAGTGCGAAGGTGATTATCCGATGCGGAAATTGAAGCCGCAATCGGGACAGGGGCTGTCTTGAGATCCGTTGTCATAAGCGTTCTCTCCTTTTCTCTCTCTCTCCGAATAATTCAACGAGGTGAAACTCTGCCACCTTCAAGATACGTAATGACCGCAGCAAGACTGGTCGAATTGTCTCGAAAATTTCCCAAACCGATGTTACAATGATGACATAATATACCACGTACTCTTCCGGTTTTGTGGTCATGATCTATATGACTATGCGCACTCCAAAGCTCTAATTCATTACCACAAATTGCGCAACAACTATTTTGTGTCTGGAAAATAGCAGTGAACGCTTCTCGGGTTAGTCCGTATTTTTTATGTCGATACCAAGCAATAGCATCAGGCGCTCGCGGTCGTCCACGTTTAGACGCAGATTTAATAGATGGCGCTTTTTTCTTCGGATGAGTTGCTCGATATGCTGCATTATAGACTTTAACACGAGCTGTGTCCTTAAGATGAGTTGCTCGATATGCTGCATTATAGGCTTTAACATTAGCCGTATGCTTAATACGCCATGCCACGCATTGAGCTTTAGCATGATCCAAATGATTAGCACGCCACCTTACCGATCGTTTTGTCTGAGGGCTTTTTTCGGTCGGTAAAGTAGAATCTACTAATTCAAGGGCATGCATTGACGCTCTCCTTATCCGAATCAAACTGCGTTTAACATTCGAAAATCGGAAGAAAAAGAGCGCCTTTACAGACCTCCCTATACATCAAAAATTAAGTCTAGAAAAGCGGGTAAGCCTTATCTACGGAGAGCTTAATGCTGATCTTATAAATCTGGTTTCCTTCAGCATAATTAAGCTGCTCAGCTTCTATCGACTTCGGCCAAACACCGATAAGCTGGTAACGCCGCTCAATACCGTTATCCGGTCCAATTAGAACGATGTTTCCTTGCTTCTTATAGGTAGAAGCAAGCCCATGATTTCCAGTAGCTGGATCATGAACCATCTTTTTCCACTGCATAATCGAGGAATAGGCGGGCTCATCCACATGATCCTTGATCACGAAAGTTGCCTCGCCCCACTTTGCTTGTCCTGCGACCTTTACGATTTCGTTCAGGTAAGCAAGAGGAATTTCCTCGTTTTCTACGGATGACGGCTGAAAACTTTCCGCTGAAAGTTTCAGAACATCCTGACCGGGAACACCATAAAGCTCGATTTCCCAATCGTATTTACGCTGAGGCTCGTATCCACCGCCTTGCGGAGCGAGGTGAGCTGCTGACATTCTTGCCACGGTTAACCCTCCTATTTAGATAGTATCAAGCCGTGTTTATGTTAGAAAAATTTATCCTTAATAACCAAAACACACGAAGGAAATCTTTTCGGTCGGAGTTAGGGCATTAGAGCTGATATCGACGTATCCCGTCGTCGAGAGGATGTTCAGGGGCGTCGCCGTCGTCTGAGCATTCGCCGTACAGGCCGGCGCATTCGCGAAGGCGATGTTGAACGTCAGGCGGCAGGAAGTCGCCGATGTCCCGCCGACTGTGATGATCCCGACCTGATCTTTCCCAACGACGGATGGGGCGCCGGTCACGCCGCAGGAATTCGTGGTCGTCCCGGCGACGGTCGGAGCGGTGCCGAGACTTATAAGCCGATTTGTGGCGATGCGACCGTCAGCCATAACCGACGCCAGTGGGACATCATTAACATCCGTCCAGTCCTGAAGATTGGCCGTCTGCGACGTAGCCCCCTTTACGGTCACGGGCGGATAACTCGCGATACCCGTGAACCGCGTACCAAGCCCCGAGAGCCATGTAACCGGAGCGCTAGTAGAAACCCGCCCGAGTTGAAGATTCAAAGTAAATGCCTCGTCCACATCGGTCGAGTAGATGAGTGTCCCACCGTTCGGCTTCGTGATCTGACCGTAAGCCGTGATCGCGAGCTGTTGCGTGTTCGAACTGTTACGCACATCGAGAACGTCCGAAGTGTCCGCAACGCCACGGTGGACGAAAATGGTCGTATTTGGCGCGATGCCCACGACCTGCGGAGTCCCTGCCGCGAGATAGAACGCCGGGGCGAACGTCGCCTGCCCACCAATGGGTGCCCCCGAACGAAGACTGAATCCGATGGTGTCAAAATCGAAAGCGGCTGACCCGAAGCCTGAGTAGAAACCATAACGAACTGGACGACTGTGAGTGGCGTCAGCATCGTAATTTTCAAGAAACGTCTCGTAGTAGGTGTGCCCGTCTCCCACATAATAGAAGTTGTTCTCCACCGCCCAAAACAGGCGCGGGTGATTGGTCTTCACGGGAGCGTAGTTGTAACCCCAATACGTCAGCGGGCACTTGACCCCGCTGAACTCGTTGGTCCCCGCCCAAAGGCCGACGGTCGCAACGGTCGAATCTATAGGAGGCATCGTTGCAAGGTTGTGCCCGACCATGTCGAACGGCGGCACCGCAATGAAGCCGGTGTCGGCCCTTGAAACGCCCGTAAGATTGGCGTTCCCCGTCTGCTGCGTGCCGGGGGTCGCCGTCTGGAGAGCGATTGCTCCGCCGTCATTCGTCGGCGTCACTGCGATAGAGCCCGTGAGCGCATCCGCAGCAAGACCAAGAGTAAGTGGTGCGCTACCTGTCGCAGAAGAAAGACCGCCTCCAGACGAAGCTGGTGTAAATAACGGCCCAGCTTTTTCCGTTCCTGCTTTTTGCCCGAAAACCGGAAAAGCAAAGAGAAGAAGTAATGCAAGTGCGCGCTTCATCATGCTCTCCTATCAGGTAGGAGTTGGGCTAGGCGTCGGTGTCATTGTTGGCGTAACCGTTGGAGTAACTGTCGGCGTAACCGTTGGAGTAACTGTCGGCGTCTCCGTAACCGTAGGCGTAATTGTCGGAGTCACGGTCGGAGTAATTGTTGGCGTCCGTGTTGGTGTAGGCGTAATTGTTGGCGTAAAAGTCGGAGTCGCCGTTGGATAAAATGCAACTGGCGTGTATGTCGGCGTTGGTCCCGGAGTTGCTACTATTCGAAACAACCCCGAATAATTCGAAGCAGCTCTGAGAATAACTGTTAAACTACCCGCAGTTCGAGTCCAAACTACTCGAAAATATGCCGGAGGAGATTCTACATATAAAAGATTCGGAAGTGTTGTGGTGCTGTAAAAAGAATACCATTCTGCTGTTCCTGCGAGAACTTTTACTTCAGTATCTGTCGTTCCTTGAAGTGCCAGTGTTCCTGTTCCTGTTCCATAAGCCTGAACATGAATCACGTCACTACTACTGGTAGTCACGATGGCATAAGGAGTAGAAGTGGTCGTAGAACTTACCGCATCCATAAGCACGATTGGAGACACATTTATCGGATCATTTTGCGCTGAAGCGACAATAATGATTCCAAAAGCCAGTAAAATCCCAAAAATCCAATGGGTAAACGTCTTTTTCATGGCCCCTCTCTTCACGGACTCATCTCCAAAGGGATAGTTACTACGTTTTCGGCAAAGATGCTGGAACAGGTGATTGCCCTCCTCCATTAGATTGCGTATCTCGCCGGTCTACACCACTCTTGAGCCATTCCTGATGTGCAGCATATTGTGGCGTCAACATACCGGGAGTTATCGCCTTCATTCTGAAAAAAATCCCAAGACCGTCCGCAATGAAGGAAGCCACCGTCAGCACGTAGGTCGTAATGTCATTCACCTGCCCGAGTGAATCTGAACCAAGAATTTGTTTTGCTACGAGAATTTTCAGAATCATCGAGACGAAAATGGCAATGACCGTTCGGTAAGTGGCGAGATTCTTCAAAAATGCTACAAATTTCATGACTGCACTCCTGTATCAGTAACGTGTGTTGATGGTGGGGTATAAATAGGCCCCGGAACTTCCACATGGGGAAAGTCCTTGAACTTACCGAGAAAATCTGCGCCTGAACGCAATCCGTACTTGTGTGCAAGAAATTGAAGCGGAAAGTAATAACTGTCATTTGTCATATACTTTCCCCCGATAAACACTCCAAAATCCACAGCCTTCGATTTCGGCTCGATTGGATCAGGAAGATGCTTCGAAAATTTCGTGCGGCCATCAACTTTCGTCACAATTTCATTATCATCTTCAGACAGGATGGTATAAGTGCCATCCAAATTTTCTTGAATTTCCCTACCTACTTTGAAACAAGCCCACTGCTCAGTGGAAGACCGAAGCACACAGATTACACGAAGCTCCCTATCCGGATACACTTGCTGATAATCAGCAAGAATTTTCGGTGCCACACTTTGAAGAACAGGAACGGCATCAGTCAAATTTCTAGTCGGCATTTTTAATTACCTCGTCATCTATGTCGATACCCAATTCACGCAAACGTAATATGAGTACCTGAATGACTCCGCGTAACCGAAGAATGCTTTCTCTCAGAGTATAAACTTCATTGCGTAATTCCTTATTGTCCTTTCGCTCAGCTTGAAGATCATTACTGATTTGTTTACGAAAATTATTCTCTTCTTCAGTAAGCGTCTGCATGCGTGTAACAGAGACATCTTCCTTGTTCTTACGCTGCTTATAAATGAGTTCAAGCCCCTTGGCGATAATAGCCGTCAAAGATGCTGCAATAATCCCTACAACTCCTGCCTGTGCTTGAGCTGAATTTAACAGACCAGTCTCAAACAGAAGCATGATTTATTTTATCCTCTACAAGAATACGTCGAAACGAAGCAAAAGCAATTCCGCACATGATACTGAAAAACCCTGTGGTAAAGGAATAAGGATTAAATGAAACCTGTGTTAAAATCAAAATAAGCCAAAGAAGCATGCTTCCAAGAAGCCAAAGCTTTCTATAAAATGAATGCGTACTGCAATAGGAAAGTATTCCGAGAATTGTCAATATCAACACAAAAAGAAAACTTAACTTTCCCGAAATCAATGTGAAATCAAATTCTTCTGTTTCTCTATGCGGATTCCCCATTAAAAAATAGTAAATCATTCCTATACAGAGCCACAAGGTTCCCCCTAACAGGAGAAGTTCTATTTGTGAAATACTAGAAAGAAAGCGTTTAGGTGTTTGCGATAACATGAAACGAATTTTCTTACGATCATCTCTACCAGTCTGCTGAGATTGTAGAAAAGAAGACTCAAAGGAATTAGATTTCATGTGATCGGTAAACATCAAGTCTTCCTATAAGATAGTTCTTCATCATCATTTTCCACAAATTTATCATGCGATAACCCACCGACTAACGAGAGCAAGGAAAAGCACGACAAGGAGTGCTAAAAGAAAAACCGGACGGTGGTCGTCACGGCAGCCGAAGGCTTCGGTCACGGCGTCCCCAGCCCGTAGAGCGTGAACACGCTTCCGTTCAGGAACGAGGTCGGGACCGAGAACGTCAAGCGGGTGATCGCAGCGGTGGATTTCCACGCCGCCGTGACGATCACGCGATAGGTACTCGTCGAGGTCGTCCCGGTCAGCCCGCCGCTGTCTACGACGACGCGCTTAAAGAACGTCGTGCCGAGATAGTTGCTGATCGAAAGCCGCCCATCGAAAGCGTAATTCGCCGTCGAGGTCGCGCCAGTAGGACCGCCGATGTACATTCCGGCGGCAGTGGGCGACGTTACCGCAGCGGTCACGGTCGTGTTGTTTGCTTGGATGAGCTGCCCGGAATCGTAGTTCCCCGAGGTCCCGTCATTGTTGATCTTGAGATACATGTTTTCGTAAGTCGCGCTCACGTTACTGCGGCATTGGTAGATCACAATGAGGTCCGTGAACGTTGTGGGGATCGAGGTAAAATCCACCGTGGCCTGCGAGCCCGCCGTCGTGATCTTGGAAATCTGGACCCAGCCGCCGGACCACGCGAGGCCGGTAGAGGCTGCCGATGACGCCGCGAGTACCTTCCCGTCCGCGTCAACGGGGAGCCGATCAGGCGTTGTCGAATAAGTCTGCACGTCTCCCTTCGTAGTAACCGATGCCGCTGCTGGAAGAGCCCACTTCAAACCGAGCGCCTGAGTCGAATCGGCTGTGAGAACGTAAGCGTTCGTCCCGACCGGGATACGGTTCGCCGCCGTGTCGTATCCCTGAAGATCACCCTTCGTAGTAACCGATGCCGCTGCTGGAAGAGCCCACTTCAAACCGAGCGCCTGAGTCGAATCGGCTGTGAGAACGTAAGCGTTCGTCCCGACCGGGATACGGTTCGCCGCCGTGTCGTATCCCT